>ENA-OUUV01000397-OUUV01000397.1-human-gut-metagenome-genome-assembly--contig:-NODE-397-length-28125-cov-6.390524_pt1 | contig 28125 bp, 20 predicted proteins | sample MGYA00237952_ERZ548838 | MGnify/ENA primary metagenome ERZ548838 (study PRJEB26490, sample SAMN05194705) | human gut metagenome | biome: terrestrial biome; feature: human-associated habitat; material... | reverse complement strand
TGCTCCCGATGCAACTGCATCATTCAAATCTTAGATGTATGGTACAATATTTCAAAAGATGTGAAATGTTATACCGCAATGGTACATATTATATAAACTCCTGCTTATAACGAATCTAAACAAGTGGCATCTGTAACAGTCACTGCCTGAACAGATACTATGTTGTACCAATCCTTCCAACAATTTCTAAGCGTCTATGTGATATAGCCTAATGCCCTTGAAACACTACCTATATCTTGTGTTTTTGAACAATCCTAGCAGAACATAACCGGTAATCTAATACCTACGTCCCGATACTTCAATCTATGCCGAACCGGCATCCGTGTGGGGACTTGTTTCAAGTTATATCGATAAGGCATCCCGTGTGGAAACAACTTCCCAATCATGTATGCTGCTACGATAAAACTGTTCTTCAATTGTATCCAACGGAATCTCCTCCTTCCTTGAACTTCCGGAAAACATCTTTTACTTTTGATCAGTTTCCGTGTACCGGACCTCGATCTGTTTATCCGGGTGGCATCTGTTTGATGACCGTTCTTTAATGTATCTTTATTATATGTGATAATATCCGATTTGTCAACATTATTTTTTGACAATTTAATCATTTTATTGTATTTATTTTGTCTTTTTGTGTTCATTTATTGCATTGTGGTATTAATTGCATATATTGTATATTTAATTAAGGCTCTGTCGAACAATTCACATCTATTTGCATTATAAACCAATAAATATACCATTCAATTCCAGTTGATATATGCCTGCGTTTATTATCCATTTTCATCTGCTACACACATTTGACCGTCCGAAAAATTTGCATAAAAATTAAGTTGACTTTTCCCCTGTGCAGTGCTAGACTTTTAGAAAAATCAAAGGCTATGACAGGAAGGAGTACTTAAGCAAGTGTTACTTCAGAGAGCAGGCGGTTGGTGTGAGCCTGTAGAACATCTTAAGGAAGCAGTCCCCGAGCTGTGATTGCGAAATAGGTTTTAGATTAGCAGTCAACGGAAGGTTCCACGTTACAGGAACAACGGTTAAGAGATCTGGCCGTACAGAGTGCAGGAAGTTTTTCCTGAAGTTAGGTGGTAACACGGACTATAAAATGATAAGTTCGCCCTAAGCAAAATTTATTTGCTTGGGCTTTTTTATTGTCATCTTATAAAGTCCGGCAGATTCCCATAACAACAGTTTCCTGTACAAGAATGGATTCTTAAGGTTGCTTAACTTCCGGTTTTGGGAGCCGGATAAATTCTTATAAAGAGAGGTATATCGCATGAGAACATACGAAAAATCAACGAAACTCGATAACGTTTGTTATGACATAAGAGGTCCAGTTATGGACGAAGCAAACCGCATGCAGGCAGCGGGCATTGATGTTCTGAAACTGAATATCGGAAACCCTGCACCATTTGGTTTTCACGCACCGGATGAAGTCATCAAAGACATGTCTTACAATCTGAGAGACACCGAAGGATATTCCGATTCCAAGGGCTTATTCTCCGCAAGAAAGGCTATCATGCAGTATTGCCAGTTAAAGCATATTCCAAATGTCGGAATTGACGATATCTATACCGGAAATGGTGTAAGTGAACTGATCACCATGTCTATGCAGGGACTTTTAAATAATGGAGATGAGATTCTGGTTCCTTCTCCTGATTACCCATTATGGACAGCTTCTGTCACACTGGCAGGCGGTACTGCTGTTCACTATATCTGTGATGAACAGAGTGACTGGTATCCGGATATCGATGATATGAGAAGTAAGATCACTCCAAATACAAAGGGTATCGTTGTGATCAATCCAAATAACCCAACAGGTGCCTTATATCCAAAGGAGATTCTGGAACAGATCGTTGATCTTGCAAGAGAATTCGATCTGATCCTGTTTGCAGATGAGATCTACGACAGACTGGTTATGGATGGCAGAAAGCATGTTGCACTCGCATCTCTGGCACCGGATGTATTCACGATCAGCTTCAATGGTCTGTCCAAATCCCATCGTGTAGCCGGTTATCGTATCGGATGGATGTGTCTGTGCGGCAGAAAGGATCATGTAAAAGGCTACATCGAAGGTCTGAATCTTCTGTCTTCAATGCGTCTTTGTTCAAATGTTCCTGCACAGAGTATCGTTCAGACTTCTCTGGGCGGTTATCAGAGTGCCGATGAACTTCTGCTTCCGGGCGGACGAATCTACGAACAGCGTGAATATATCTACAACGCCCTCTGTGACATTCCCGGTGTATCCGTTGTAAAGCCAAAGGCTGCTTTCTACATATTCCCGAAACTGGATCAGGAGAAGTTCCATATCAAGGATGATGAGAAGTTTGCCCTTGATCTTCTCCGTGAGAAGAAGATCCTGATCACCTGTGGTACCGGCTTCAACTGTACAGACCCGGATCATTTCCGTATCGTATATCTGCCGAATATCGTGCAGCTTAAAACCGCTATGGGAAGAATTGCTGATTTCTTAAGCTACTACCATCAGTAAACCTATTCGAACGCAAGTGTTTTGCGTAAATGCAGAAAAAGCTTATAGACTATAATATGCATGGGGCTATTGTAAAACAATTCTAACATTTTAGGCAAAATGAAAGAGATTATTACTGTTATGAAGTAAGCCTTATCCGAGGCCGGTACTTAGGTTGCGTCCTTTGCAACCTTATGTACCGTTGCACGAGGATTAGAGCGCAAGCGTCTTACGGAATAATATGTAATAATCTCTTTCATTTTGGTTCTATACCTGCTTTTGGGGTTATAGATCTGTTTGACAATCATATCAGAACAAATGCCGAACATACCTTTGTGTAGCAAACCTATTCGAACGCCTGTTCTTAACGAACTGCATAAGCAGTGAGTTTAGCACCGCTGCGTGAGAATCGAACGCAAGTGTTTTGCGTAACAAATGGTATGTTCGGCATTTGTTTGTACGGTATAACACCTTATATAAAGTCGAAGGTTGCCTGCTGGTAGGTGATGTCCTGATATTCCAGTTCCTCCTGCGAGGTCTTGCTGGTGTAATCGACAACAACCGTCTGCTGGCGGCTACCGACCATCTGCTGGCCAAGAACGTAGTTCACATCAAATTTGCCGGTGATCGCCGGAGTTGCGCCACGGGCAGGAACAATCAACTGCACATGATTAGCTGCAAGCATGGCAAAAATCGGCTCCCAGATATATACATCCTTTGCCGCACCAAACGGATTATCGATAAAGATCGTCTTTGTAGAGATCTCGCCCTCTGCACCATAGGAATACATACCTGCAATATAGTTGATGATCGCAACCAGAAACTGAATGTAGATACCCTGTGACTGTCCGGTACTACCAACCGCTTCTTCATAACGAAGATACCGGCTCTGCTCCTTGATACGCTCTCTCTTATATAGTTTCAGCTTGATCGCATTCATGTCTGTGACCATTACGCCAAATAACCGCTTCAATGCAAGGCAGTCACGGATATAGCGAACACGCTTCCGCTCATCCTCATAGGCATCTGCGCCTTTTACGATATCGTCAATATAATCAGACATGCGCTGTGCAAGAAATTCTTCTTTCACATATGGGATCGTCAGATCGACCATACGGATCACTTCTTCTCCGACGGTAATCTTCGATAATTTTGGAAGCTTCTCAAGCTCAGTCTTTACATCCATACAACGCTGTAAACACTGACTGCAGAAATTCTCCTTGATCGCAACCATATCTTCGATTCCCTTTTCCACTCTTTCCTTTTCCAGATCGATATAGGAAATGATCTGTAACAGGCTTTCAAGCAACGCCTTTGCATCATAGTAGTTTTCGGGTATGATGACATCTCTGCGGATCGTTTCTGCCATCTCGAATACACCCATTTCGCTGAGTGCTTCCGCTGTCTGTCCCTTGAACCGCATCAGTTCATTTCTTGTCTTTTCCAAATTCTTGCGGCTTCTGTCATATCGTAACAGACTGGTCTCAAATGCCTGTCGCAGCTCCTCTTTTCCGGCTTCTAACAGCTTACCGTTTTCTACATTAATGTCATTTGTATCTACGATACGTTTTACATCTTTATAAAGCTCGATCATATAGCCCTGCTCTTTGTTACAGGTCTCATATTCCTCTGCTGTCTTCTTATAACTCTGTTCCAGCCCGGCAAGGATCTGATCGCCCTGTGCGATCGCCTGCTCTGCTTCACTTAGAGAAATCTGTTCTTCTGCATATGCATCTTCACCATAAGTCTTTTTCAGACTGGCAACCGCATATTCGATATTTCCTTCCAATCTGCCGGAAGCCTTTGATACATTCTTCAGTTCTTCCGCCATCGATGCTGATACCAGTTCCAGACGCATCAATTCATCAGAAAGTGCCTGTAACTGCTGCTCGGATGTGGCAAATAACTGTGTCTGTACTTCCAGATCCGAAAGCTTCACGCCACGCTTCTCGATCGTATGCAGGATACGATCCATTGACTGTGACAATGCCTGAACCAGTTTCTTCTTATCCTCTACATCCGGTGCATTTTTATTTGCTACTGCATACATCGCCATAAATTCTGTCTCCAGCACTTCATCAGAGATTGTAAGGATCTCGATATCCCGTCTGGATACATCTTCCGTTTCCTGTCCAAGTGCCACCTGAATCTTCTGCTTTGGATCCAGTGACACATCCACTTTTCCATCCTCCGGGTAATAAGGTTTGAAATAATTCTGCCATTTATCCTGTATATCCTGAATACTGTTTGCAATCGCAAGCATCCGTGCTTCCGTCTCGCTCACAGTTGTATTCCATCTGACTGCATCCCGCTTCAGTTCTTCGATCTGTCCGGTGATCCGCTGCTCTTTCTGAACATTCTCCGTATAACGGGTTTCCTCCTCGACTGCCAGATCAGAAAGCTCCTTAATACGAAGCAGGATCGATTTGTCTTCCTCCAGCTCATGCAGCTTTTCTTTTACGGATGCCTCATCTTCTTTCTGATGCGTGATCCGGCTTGTCCGTTCTGCTATACGATCCTGAAGCTCACGGACCTCATCCTTTTTATTTAACAGATCCTGATTCAGCTTTCGTTCAATATCTGCCGCATCCAGGTGCCTCTCATCTGCCAGATGACCGACAAATGCCAGATCTTCCCGGTAGGTCGCAAGCTTCTCATCGATCATCGAAATCTCATCCTCAAGACCACGAATCTGGATCGTCAGTTCTTCTTTTAACGATTTCAGAATCTCATCGTCTGTGAAATATTCGCCTTTTCTGCAGACCATAACGGCATTTTCGTTTAAGGTAACTGCCTTTTCGGACAGGTCATCCATATCGTAGATCAAAACCATTTCATTGTCCGTCTGAATCGAATCCAGATTGATATCTTCGGCTATATCAGCGAAATTTTTCACGACTACTCCATACGGAAGTGCTCTGTTTTTCTTCAAGATCTCCGACCGCTGCTCCGGCTTAAGTGCTGCCAGATAATCAGCTCCGTGCATCGCCATATGTCCATGTCTGGTCACGATATAATCAATAACTGCCGATGCTCCTGCACTCGGTCCGAATAAACGTCCGGATTCCAGATATTTGCGTCTTGCAAGCTGTCGTTCAATCTCCTGTTTTCTGGTGATCGTCTCGGTCAGCGTTCCTGTGATCCTTGCATTGATCGCATCTATGATTTCTTCTGCTTTCTCTACACTATATACCGCCATAATGCTTTCTAACTTCTTAGCTGCCTGACGATATTCCTCTGCATCCAGATGGCTCATCTCATATTCTTTTTCCAGTGTTTCCAGACTGTTTTCCGCAAGTGACAACCGGTAACGGTCTTCAAATACCTGCTCCTGATCTTCCCGGATGCTCTCTGCAAGTGCCCGTAAGGATGCCTCTAGTTCTTCTGCCTTTTCTTCGGATGCTTCTATCACGTTTGCCGCATCCGACACAACAAGCAGGGCAACCTGTGAGGTCAGCTCGGATATCTTGTTATTTAAGGACTGTAATTTGTCCGAAGCTGCCCTCCGGTTGTCTCCGGATACGGCCAGCTCGATCTCGCCCTCTTTAATGCATTTTGTGCAGTAATCAGCCTCTTTCACCGCATGTTCATGCGACTGTTCGACCTCCTCCTTTGCCAGAAGAAGCTCTTTCAAATGTGCATCATCCCTGAGCTTTCTGTTATAGGCATAGACCGTCATCTTCTCGCGGTCTGCACCGGTATTCTGTAAGATATGATCGATGATCTTCTGGTTCTCGGATAACTGTTTCTTATCTTCCAGATAACCCAGATAATCATTGATACTTTCTTTCATATTCATATCCTGCTTTAATGCCGATACCTGTCGTTCATTTTCAGCAAGATTTGCATTTAACTGCTCTGACTTATCCCGAAGCTCTTGCAGACGGAAACCATCTCTGGTGATCTTCAGATTCTCCAACCGCTTCTTCTGACTTTCCTTCTGTTCAAATGCAGTCTGTTTTGCTACAAGCAGTTCTTCCAGATGTTCATTTTCCCTCGATGTCAGTTCTTTTCCCGTCACATAGATATCCGCAAGCTGCCTTGTGATATCTTCGTGTGCCTCGTACTGGTTAATACAGGAATTGACCTTTGCCTGCAGGACATTGATCAGCTCGATCTGATGATCGAAGTTCGCAATATCCCTCTTCTTCTGTGCCAATACGTTCAATTTATCCTTAATGTCAAGCAGAGTTTCTGCCATCGTGCTCTCATCCCCATCCCTACCGGTACGGGTCAGAAATGCTTTCTCTATGATCTCCTCGATCAGCAGATCCTCTACTACTTTTCTGGTCGTCTTATAATTCGTCTCAAAATAAGTACGGACATGACCCTCTGTCTTATTGATTCCACGGATGATCTCCCAGTGGCTCTCATGCAGACCATATTCGCTGATGAACCGCTGGTACTCCCCTTTCCGCTCAAACAGACGCACTTCAAGGCTCATATCCTTATGTCCAAGCTCCTTAATGTAGGATTTTAGACCACTGTATGTAATTCTTTCATTACCATTTGACAATGGAAGATTAATGATATCGTTCTTATTGTAATCCCGATAGAAAATGCAGTAATTGAAATATTCGATCGCCGCCGTCTGTCCGTCCTGTGATGCTCCTTCATCGGATTCCTTTGCTTTTCTAGCACAGAAACCGGTCGTCATGTAACGGTATCCGTCCTTGATATCCGCATCGTCTAATTTCCATTCGATCAGGGAATGAATAGTCGTATTGCCACCGCCATTCCGGAATAATTTCTCGATCGGCTGCTTATCATCTAACGTACAATTCGGTATCAGATTCTGAAGCAGAAGAAGCATCAGCACACTCTTTCCTCCACCATTTGCAAGGTCATAAAGCGTGTTCTTGCCATACATCCGCATCGAAAAATCATCGTACTGCTGTGTACCAAAATTGTATTTTACATTATTCACTCGTATTCGGTTAATGCACGGCATCCTCTTCACCTCCAAGCAGCTGATACAGACGTCCCCTGTATTCTTCAAAGTAATTCTCACATAACGCCTTGAACCGATCGGTCGGATAGTAGCGTTCTTCGTTCTCGACAAATAATTTCTGGCTGACCATAAAGTTAAATGTCAGCTTCACATAACCGGATTTGGATGCCTTTGACGCCTTCGTCTTTTCTCCGTCATAGACTGCATGACTGACTGCCGGAAGCTCATCCCACAGCAGTCCAACCGCTTTAAAGCTCTCTGCCCCGACATCCTCTGCGGAAAATACAGACAACCGCTTCGTCACATCTGCCAGATATTTGTCCGCCTCTTCAATCACCTTTTCCAGCTTAATAAATTCACGGAACTGATAGCTTCCGGAATCTTTATAAAAATACAGCAGGATCACATACATGAGGAAATAGCACAGGAACAATTCTTTATTCAGCCGCAGTCCAAGTATGCGCTTCATATCGTCATTTGTATAACCAAATACCCGGTTGCCTTCACCCGGAGTGATATAAAGTGCTTCATTGTATTCGTAAATACTCAGATTCAGTTTCTTTAACAAATTGCCTACAATCTCGTAGACCTCTGCATTTCCATAATAATCTTCGTACAGAGCACTGTTTTCTCTGCTTGCTTTCGCGATCGTTTCGCCCTGTATCAGTCTGGCATAGATCTCAATCGCCTTATCCAAATTTCTGCTGTCCATCTTTTTTCCTCACATGTATTTTTATCATTGATGTTTGAACAAAATATCTATTCATATATTTGTCTGTATATATTGACTTTGTCAATCAGGGGACGCTTTCGCTCGTTGAGTCCTGCAGCGGTACTAAGATGCCACTCATGTGCCATCAAGTACCGGCGGACTCAAATGCCCCTGTATTAACAAATCAATATTTACAGACAATATACATACTATTTTTTTGTTCAAATATCATCTATCGCACTTCAAACAGGATGTTCGTCACATACATATCCGCTCCAACCGGAATCTCCTCGGTGCTGTCAAAGGTCAGCGTGAAGCGCATATCTTTGTATGGCTCAAATGAGATGTCCGGAGCATAAGCATCTTCCGAATAAATGTCCGGTACGCTTACGGTTGAAATGCTGTCGGCTGTAGCCTGTGGTATCTGCTGCTCTCCGATGCTGTCCCGCACCTTCTGATATTCCCGGATGCTGTCAACTACCAGCTTTTCAAGCATGGTATCCTGCTTCCTTAACATCCGGCTGATATCATATTCCTTCTTCTGTGCCAGATGAGTAAGGAATGCGTAATAATCGGCATTCTCATAGATTTCTTTTCCAAATCGTATCTCAAGGAATCCGTTGAATTCTTTCAAGCTGAGTTTCTTCCAGCGGACAAGTACATCCATCAGTTCAAAGAATAACTTACCGTAGTTCCTGCCAGAGCGTTCTTCCTCGATCTCATCCTCATAGCGGAAGTTTGCATTTACATCTTCTTTCTTTGCTGTCACCATCTTCGCCTCATCCTCTGATTTGAGCGTAAGAAGATTGTCGATCGATGTCATCGAAAATGACTTTGCGATCGCCGGTGCAAATAAAGGAGCAAGGATCATGCCCATCTTATCCGGCCGATCCTCCCTGATCATCTTCTGTAATTCCTTTTCAAAATCAAATACCGGACGCAGACGCTTTAACTTCGCCTTCTGAATAATGTTGTCCGATATATTCTGTAATTCCATGGTGCTGTTGATCAGATTTCCATGCTTTAATATGGTCTTCTTCAATTCCAGCTCCAACTGACTGATCTCATCCAACAACGTAGAACCTTTTGTCAGATGGTCAAAGTTTGCTTTCGCAACTGCCTTATCGACCAGCGCCTTGTTCTTCGCAAATAATTTCTGTTCCTCGGAAAACCATTTTCCAACCGTCTTCATATATTTCTCATAAGCTTCTGCCCCGGCGAATACATCGTAAGAAAGCAGATCTACGATATCGTCTTTTTCTCTTACAAGCCGGTTCACTTCGCTGTTGATCCGCTTGACAACCTCGATACCTCCCTTGAAATTCTCTCCGGTGATCATCTTCTCAAGCAAAACCTGTTCTACATTGATCTTGCTCTCGTCCTTGATCTCCTTGGTATCAAGATAGAATTCTATCCCATCCGCAGTTATGTAATAGAGCACTTTTCCATCCGTGATCCGGCTGTCGATCAGTCTGACACGTCCGGTCTTCTTCTGCTTCTTACCCGGATCGTAAAATGTAAATTCAAATGCTTTTCCGTCATTTCTGATCTTGTCAAATATATATAAGATCAGGTCTGCCATATCCTCGTCCTCGATCTCAATATCGAAATCACGGATCAGTAGCTCTTTTATAAACGCTTCACACTGGGGATATGTGATGTCCCTCTCGTTGAAGTTGTTTTCCTCAATAAAAAAACGCAGTACCGCCATGGTGATATATCCCATATCCAAACTGTTATATCGTCCATCCTTGTACTGTGTAAATGCAGTTTCCGATAACACAAAAAACGGGTAGTATTTTCTTAAGTTATACATTCTCGCATTATGTTCTTCGATTATGTCATTGATCATCACGTACTGCTTTGCCACTGTTTCTACTCCCTGTTTTGTGTGCTTTATTTTCTGTTTTTCTTAAAAAATCACGGACACATAACATGCCCGTGATTTTTCAATACCTATTCGCCCATCATCTGTTTAAAAAATAATTACCTGAATCAGTCCTGCTTTGCAAGATTTTCTTTGTCTACTTTGTAAACCATAAGACGAAGAAGATAGTATGGCATTCTTCTATTTCCAAGTTCCCAGTCCTGTACAGTTCTATACGGTATCTCGAAATACTCAGCAAATTCGCGTCTGTTCATTCCTGTAGACTTTCTTAATTCTAATAATTCTTCACCTGATGTCATAGTCTGCGTCCCTCCTGTATCATTCCTATGTGCATTCTTTCTGAAAAAAAAAGAATGCTTTCATTCAATATTATTTCAAAATTCAGCACAAAATAAATTCTACAAGAATCCAACCCTAACCTCATGTATATTCTACAATATAACAGTCGGCATGACAATAGGATTTGTTAACACAATAAAAAAAATTTTTATATGCGTGTTCTTCTCGATTTGATATTTAATGCATTTTGTCCATTGACTTTATGATATAACCGGAAAATAATAAAAATAACTATTTAATATAATCATAATGTGAATATGCTGGGGATACCTTAACTTACCAATACAGGGGCATTTGAGGTCGCCGGTCCTTAGATGGCGCATTAGCGGCATCTTAGTACCGTTGCAGACCTAACTGAGACCTTACCGAGGTTTATCCGAGGTTAGTTCGAAGTTACACAGCGGGAAAACGAGCGGAAGCATCCCCTGATTGGTAATGTTAAAGGTATCCCCAGCATAGCAGATCATTATTACACAGGGGGTGTTATGTATGTTGAATAATCGAATTATGAAGGAAAAGCCATCGGACGAGGAAATGAAGACACGGTTAAAGGCTTTGCAGGAAAAGCTGGCGGCGCAGACATTGGCCGTCCGGGAACACAAGCTTCCGGTCATCGTTCTGGTAGAAGGCTGGGGTACTTCCGGCAAAGGCAGTCTGGTCGGACGGATCATCAACAATATCGATCCACGTTTTTACCGGGTTGCATCGCTGGAAAAGGTCAGAGAAGAAGACAGACGGAAACCATTTCTCTGGCGATTTGTAAAAGAGATACCGGAAGCCGGCAATTTTGTCTTTATGGATTCCGGCTGGATGGATCAGCTTACGCGTGAATACGCACACAAAGAATTGACAAAAAAAGACTATGAGCTTCGAATTGCCAATGTTCGGAGATTTGAACGACAGCTGACCGATAACGGCTATCTGGTTGTCAAATTCTTCCTGAACATCTCGAAGAAAGAACAGAAGAAACGGATCCGGACGCTTGCCGATGATCCTGCAACCAAATGGAGAGTGACCGATACCGACCTTGCACAGAACAAGCATTATGACAAATACATGGATATCTTTGACAAATTCTTAGATGCTACCGATTCTTCCCGCGCACCATGGTATATCATCGATGGCAGCTCCAAGAAATGGGCAGAGCTTCAGGTTCTGGAAATCCTGACCGAGGGAATCGATGTTGCCCTACAGAATCATTCACTGGCAGTTCCGATCCCACAGAATGTATTCCCTCTTATGGACATGCCGAAGCTGTCGGATATCTCTTTACAGGACAAGACGGTATCTGATGAAGAATATTCCAAACGTCTGAAAGAATTACAGGGAAAGCTTCGAGAGCTGCACAACAGCATTTACCACAAAAAGATTCCTGTCATCATTGCATACGAAGGTTGGGATGCTGCCGGAAAAGGCGGCAATATCAAGCGTGTAACGGAAGCATTAGATCCTCGCGGTTACGAAGTATTCCCAATCGCAAGTCCTCTTCCGTATGAAAAATCCCGACATTTCCTCTGGCGTTTCTTCACCAGGCTTCCACGCTCCGGTCATGTAGCTATCTTCGACCGAACATGGTATGGCAGAGTCATGGTAGAACGGATCGAAGGATTTTGCAGTGAAAATGACTGGAAACGTGCTTACAACGAAATCAACGAATTTGAAAAAGAACTGTATGACTGGGGTGCTGTGATCATCAAATTCTGGATACAGATTGATAAAGACACCCAGCTTGAACGATTCACGCTGCGTCAGAATACACCAGAAAAACAATGGAAGATCACAGATGAGGACTGGCGGAACCGTGAAAAATGGGATCAATACGAAACAGCCGTCAATGAAATGCTGCAAAAAACAAGCACCACCTATGCTCCATGGCACATCATCGAATCAGTCGATAAAAAATATGCCCGGTTAAAAACCCTGGAGGTCATAGTTGATGCTATAGAAAAAGCTATATCTTAATGAATCTTTGTCTTCTGGTAGTCGATCATGACATCATAGATCCGTTCACAGTTGTCATGGTCGTCAAACCGGAAGAAATCATCGGCACGTCTGCGGTACTCCGGTTTCATCTCGCAGTTATTCTGCATATAAGAGATCAGAACATCGATCAATTCGTCGTTGTCCTCACAGATCTCGCCAAATCCCATCGTATCATAGTGGAAGGTTCCTTCCTCATAATGCTTCGGTATATCGTGATGGTGCAGGTAGACCACCGGCTTACGCATATAAGCAAAATCGAACTGAACACCGGAGAAATCCGAAACCATCAGACTGGATTCCCGGAACACCTTCTCATAATTGACACCGGAATGTCCATGAACGGCAACCGCCGGAATGATCTCTACCGAAGGATTCTTATCAAAATCATCGATCTGCGGGCTGACGATCGGATGCAGTACATAGACGATCTTATAATTATATTTCTGTGCCGCAGCGATCAGACGCTCATCATTAATAAGGCTGTTATATACCTGATAATAGGTTGTCTCCTTAAAAAGTGGATTGTAGTCACGGCTCACACCCTCATTCTTTGTAACCGGAACTGCTGCCTGCATCCGCCAGGTCGGGGATAACAGGATCTGCCGTTTATCTTCATTTATAAGTCCATCATAACGCGGTACTCCGGTCAGCTTCAATGCATCATAACCCTCATAGCCGTAGATTGGCTTCGATAGATTTTCAATCTCATATTTGGATGCACAGAAATACAACCGTGTATTATCTCTCAACCGGTTCTGCGCAACTGCGATCTTCTGGATAGACATACCATGCTGGACACAGGCTACATGGAAGTTCATCAGATCACGGATCAGTGCCGAATTGATCGTACCGAAATCATTAAATGCGTAGACGGTAGAGTTTGACACGATCACCATATCCGCATACAAAAATGCATACCGGTGCTTGACGCTTCTCCGTTTGACCGGCTTCATACCTTCGCGTTCCAGACGTGCGTAATCTTCCGATGCCCCATCTGCCAGATAATAGCATTTGATGCCATCCTTCTTGCTTCTTGCATATTTGTACATATATTCAGCAGAGTCCCCCGCCTTATATATCTTATCAAAAAAGAGCCAGATCGGACGATGCTTTAAAACCGGCTTTGCCTTTAAGAACGCCCGGACAATGATAAACTTAATAACCTTCTTCTGTCCAGTTGCAAACATATCCCGCCATAACGTCAGTTCTCTGCCTGCAATCTTCCCATGCTTTACCGGATCAACTTTCATGATATTGGCTTCTGTCTTATACATATACAGCTTCTTATTGATCTTCCAATAGCTGTGACGGAAACGGTCGCACAAACGGCTGAAATGAGAATCGAATTCCAGAGTGACCGGAAGATCCTCTACCGACATTCCCATCGTTTCACCATTTTCAAAGACATCTGCCCGGACTCTTGTTACATAAGCCAATTCTGTTTCCTGTCCATATGGAAGCTCCACCCGGATCGTAAATGCCCGAAGCTTGAAGATCGACATGCCAAATGCTTTTGTATGTGCATACCGCTCATTATATTCTGCCGGATAGAAGCGGTCACCGACCAGAACACCAAACTCTGCTCCATTCATCAAAAGAATCGGCGATAACCGTCCTTCGATCGTAAGCTCTGTGTGATCCTCCATATCTTTATTATCCATAAACTGAATGTCCGCCGTCGGCTTCGTAAGTTCTCCGATCTGAATATCATTATAGCTGTAACAGCCATCCGCAAAATCAAATTCCAGACCGGTGTCCTTATACTTTAAGATCAGCAATACCCATACCAGACAGTCTTCATTCTTCATATCCACATGATATCCCTGATTCTCACAAATGATCGAATCATCTATATAAGAGAGCACTTCCCCAAGCTTCCACAAAAAAGCCTCGCCGTCGGTCTCTTCAAATAAATGCTTGTTCAGGTTATCGAGATTTGCCTGGATCATATATTTTACAATGAACAGTGCATGCTGCATAACAAGCATTTGCAGGGTTTCCTGATGGATGGACATTTCCTTTAACCATTCGATCAGATGATCAACGGTATCCTCATACCATGCCCTGTCATAGATTCCTTCAAAAAAGGTCTTATCCCCTTCAAAGCTGTTTTTCAAAATATAGTCAACACCATCAATATAATAGAGCTTCTCGTCCAGACAGGCTCTTGCCTGAACCGCAAGCAGCCATTTTAATACCGGAAATGATCCCTTTACCAGAACGTCCTCCAATGTATGTGCAGGGCTTCCGAATGTCACATTTGCATCCTGTCCGGCATTCTGTATTCCTGCAGAACTACTCTGTATTCCGGCATCTGCGATCTCCATCAACTGATTTAACAGACTTCCCTTAAACACCATACCGAATGGTGTAAATCCGTGCAGGAATCTTAAAATCTCCGTAGAGATCACACCATTTGTAAGCTGCTCATAGACACCATGAAATTCCTGATCTCTGTCCAGCTTCTGCGCAAGCCAAGGCGCATGCTTTCCTTTCTCGCGATATGCGGAAAACGGTGCATACATGATTCCCTTCTTACTGTTCCTGCTCGGTCCGTATTTCTTCGGCAACAGAAAGATATCTCCGTTCCTGTGGTCATCAACAAAGGTCACGATACGCGCAAAATCCTCATCTGAAAGGATATCGCCCTCTTCCATCAAAAGGAACATCCCCTGCTCATCAAATTTTCCATGTATACTGAAGCTGTCCGCTCCGACTACGATCCTGTTTACCACCTGTCGTTTCCTCCTGTTTTCTTTATCCCAGACTTTCCTGTTATGCAAATAACTGCTGCTACCATAGAACAAATCGTCCCCTGCAGCAGCAGTTTCTGCTTATTTCTTCCAATCTTTATCTTGTATACTCCATGCTCTTCATCATGCGGGTATACATTTCCTCAAGACCGATCATCGGCTTCCAGCCAAGTGCCTGAAGTTTATCTGAATTCAAACGCATATTTACATCCGGTGCGTAGCCAAATGTCATGGCGCTTTCCGGTATGTCAAATACGACCTTGATCTCATTATTTGCCAGCTTTTCTGCAACCATCTTCGCCATATCTCCGATCGTGATGTGTGCTTCCGGATGTGCTACGGTATAGGCTTCACCATCATTTCCCTTTACAAGAAGGAGCAGGATACCCATAACGGCATCTCTGGTATAGCAGTAGTTGCCAACGGATTTTCCGGCTGTGTGCAGAACGATATCTGTCTTATTCATAGCGGCCTTTGCAAACTGTGCAAATACACGGTTCTCCTCATAGCTGATGCCTGCGCCAAATGTCTGTGACAGTCTTGCGATACGAACCGGCAGCTTATACTCACTTGCGTAAGAAGAACACATACATTCGCAGAGACGTTTGCCCTCCGGATAACAGCTTCTTGGATTGTGGATATCAATGTATCCCAGATCATCTTCTTTTACATATGGCTTTTCAGGATCCGGTGCGCCAAATGCTTCCATCGATGAGATATATACAACACCCTCGGACTGCTTCTCCTTACCAAGGTCTAACATATTCTTTGTACCATTTACCGCAGTCATGATCGTCTCTACCGGATAGTCCACAAAGAACTTGGATGCTGTAGGACTTGCCGCATGGATGATGTAATTGATCTGTACTTCTGAAATCTTTTTGCCATTTGACAGGGTTACAGTCTCATCGGTAACCGGATCTCCGACATCGCCGATCACATAGACCAGCTTATCCTTTGCAAATTCATCATAGATCTTGTCTGCCTTTTCTGCATTTCTGACAAATGCATAGATCGTGATATCAGCATTCTTAACCTCGTTCATCTTAAGCAGTGCCTTTACGATCTGTGAACCAACCAGTCCGGTTGCTCCTGTGATCAAGATGGATTTGCCGTATAATTTCTCATAATCTCCACCTGCATTTGCAATATACAACAGATCTTCTTCTAAAATCTTATCTTTCATTATTATTTCCTCCTGCAATATTTTTTCTAAATATCTGTACGAATTGTTATCCTGTCATGGAAAGCACTTTCGGCATATTGCTATGCCCGCTGTGCAAATATCTATTATTCTTCCACCTGATACATTTTGATAATGTGAGCTTTCCGGTCTTCTTCCGGCGGAAGCTTCATATAGTCACCGTAAAGGGATGTCAAATAGTAATCGGTACAACCCGGTGCGATCAGCTCCCGTCCGCCAAATGTCACTTTCATTGGTTTTACATATTCTTCCCTTGGCATCTTCTCCTGCGGACCGTAGCCACAGGCAATGCCGCCAACATATTTGCATGATTCAAAATCATATTGTGTACATAACCGGATCAGCTTCTTCACTGTCCGCTTCTTGCCCCATATCAAATGCGCAAATGGTTTCAGGATCGGCTTCACGATCTTCTTGACCAGATTACCGCCCCGCCCTGTCTTCATCTTCAGATATTGGATGATGCGGCGATACCAATGTGCCTTTTTATAGATCCGTTCAATCTCGGCATCATCATCCGGCAGTCCGTCCATCGGGAAAATATCCATCCATAGATAGATGTCGTATTTGTCTTTTGTATAATATTTGTCCAGTCTTGTCCTCGTATCCGCAAGCTTCGTATATGGCTCATCCAGATTGCCAAGGCTTGTTGACAGGAACTTATGCTCCGGCAGAAACGGCTGCTCTTTGATCACTTCCTGTAATCTCTCATAATCCGGTCGTGGCATCAGAATGTCGATATCATCATCCCACGGAATAAAATCCTGATGTCTGACTGCTCCAAGCAGCGTGCCGCCGCACAGATAATACCGCAGCCCATGCTTCTCACACAGATCATGGAACATGAACACCATTGTTTTCTCACGCTCATGGATATCCTCAAGCGTCAATAATTTTCTCACGTTTTCGTCTCCTCTTTTATGGTATATGCCTGCATTTGCCTTCTATATACCCTTAATATCCTTATGAATACCCATTAAAAGTCTCCTTATAATATCAAAAGGGCTTCTGTCTGATCTCTCTTACAATGTCAGGAGTTCCTCCGGGCGGCTGATGATATATTCCGCGCCGGCTTTTTCAAATTCCTCACGATTTCCATATCCATACAGAACACCGACCGTATCAATTCCGCAGGCATGTCCGCCATCAATGTCAAACATCCGGTCACCGATCATCACGGCATCCTTTTCATGTATCTGTGTCTTAACCTCTGGCTTGGAATCGTCCATCATGACTGCCTCTTCCCGGTCTGCCTGTAGCATATTCGTACCTTCCGCATCGGCTTCCTTCAACCGCTTCAGGCACTCTGCGATCAGCACCTGCTTGTCCGAGCCGGTTCCATCCGGATTGCTTCCTACCACAACATCAAAGTACTGTGCCAGATCGAATTTCGCCAGTATCTTCTTCGTTGGTTCTGTCGGTTTGGAGGTCGCCACTCCGATCTTCGCGCCTTTTTCTTTTAAATCCTTAAGTGTCTGTGGAATGCCATCATAAATAGATGTCTCATACAGACCTGTCACATTGTAGCGTTCTCTGTATTTGTCCACCAGCCAGAGTGCCTGATCGTGGTCAACATGACATTTGGAGGTAAAGGAATCGTACAACGATGGTCCGATAAATGTCTTTAACACTTTCTCTGATGGCTCCGGCAGTCCGGCTGCATCCAGAGCATAGCGAATGCAGTTGAGAATGCCCGGCTCGGACTGGCTTATTGTGCCGTCCAGGTCAAATAAATAGTATTTATACATAGTGTTGCCTTTCTGTCCGTTCAAAATTCACGCCACCATTGTAGCATAGATCCTTTTTTCTCTCAACAACATTGATGTAATCTTGGGTTATGGGGGATAAACAGCAAAAATTACCGAAAGTTACATCCAGACATACCATTTGTTACATTTACGTTTTTTTTCATTCTTTTTCTGCTATGCTGTTCCTGTCGACAAAACAGGCGCCGGAAATCATGAGGAATAAAATCTATGTATAACCAAAACAACAATCATCACCTTAACAATCAACCGATATCAAACGAAAAAATTACCAACCATAACCATGCCAGTCAGCCAGCCAATGGTTCTCCAATAAACATCCACCAGCTCTTTCCTACTCGCACGGAAAAGGAATGTCTTGCGGAGCTCCGGAAGCATCCGCGAAGCTACTTTGCCTATCAGAACATGACACAGGAATGGAAGAACCGTTTTCTGGGATTTATGGAGGGTAAAAAAACTCTGCCTTTAACTTATGATCCATTTTTCAAGAAGCTGTTCAACCCGGACATCTATCCGGAACGGCTATCCAGTCTGATCAGCAGTATCATCGGCACAAAGGTAACAGTTCAGTGCATCCTGTCAAATGAAGACAGCATGCTGCCGTCCACCTCGCTCCTGCTTCTGGATATCCTTGTCCAGTTGGAAGATGGCTCGATCGCAAATGTCGAGATCCAGAAAATTCCATACGCTTTTCCGGGTGAACGTATGTCCTGCTACTCCTCCGATCTCATGCTGCGTCAGTATACAAGAGTGAAAAGCCTGAAAGGAAACGCCTTTACCTACAAGGATCTGAAAACGGTTTACACGATCGTAATGTTTGAAAACAGTCCTAATGAATGCAAAGAGACACAGGTATCAGACATTTATCTGCATCATGGGAAAACTGTTTTTGATACCGGCATCAAACTGAATCTTTTACAGGAATTCTATGTGGTTGCCCTTGACGTTTTCCGTGAAAGTAAGTATGCTAAAGATATCAATGAACTTAATGCATGGCTGTCATTACTGACTGCACAGTCGGTTGACGACCTTGCTGCACTGGTATCTGACTATCCATGGATGGAAGCCATCTGTAAGGATATGTCTGAATATATGTATGATCCGGAGGAGGTGATCACCATGTTTTCAGAAGCACTTCGAATGTTAGATGAGAATACGGTTCACTATATGATCGATGAACTACAAAAGGAACGAGATGACGCAATTACGGCTTTGAACGAGAAAGAAAACGAGATGACTTTAGTGATATCCGAAAAAGACGCTGAAATTGCTACAGTTCTTTCTGAGAAGAACGCAATGATTTCTGAGATCGCGGCTTTAAAAGCACAGCTTGCCGCCCTCAATAAATAAACTATTTTATAACAATAACACATAAAGCAAAAACGCCTGCTGGCTGTATCCATGGAATATACGATATTCCTTAGGTACAACCAGCAGGTGTTATTCTTTAAACACATCCTACCTGTTTCCAGCTCTATGGCTAGTGGCAGGTGAATTGAAACATTAGTGGAACTTTCGTTATGAGGTTTGCACTAGCTGTCAGCACCAAGCCCTTGTCTGAGTCCGTAAGGACGAGTTTGGGCGACTGCTGACAAATCAGCGTGCGAACCGAATAGAAAGTGGAACGCGTTTCAAACCACCTGCCAGTAGCCATAGAGCTGGATACAGATGTAGCTTCCTTCTATTTTATTATTTCAGCTTCCATGTCTTGACATATCTGATGAAGCTCTTTTTTCAGATTTTCTGTGTATGTTTCTGCCAGACTCTGTACATACTAGTGGCATAAAACTATGATTTGAGGGTTGTATATGAAACAATTTAAACCATATATTCCGGCAGATAAGGTGATGCCGGAGCTTACACCTACTTCTGTGATTCTTGGCATTATCCTGGCGGTCGTGTTCGGCGGTGCAAATGCTTATCTGGGCTTACGAGTCGGTATGACCGTCTCCGCTTCCATCCCTGCTGCCGTTCTTTCTATGGGTATTGTGCGCATGATCATGCGCCGCGATTCTATTCTGGAAAATAATATGGTGCAGACGATCGGCTCTGCAGGTGAATCTCTGGCCGCCGGAGCTATCTTCACTCTGCCGGCCCTGTTCATGTGGGCAGATGAAAATCCCGATATAAAACCTCCATCTTTTCTGATGATTGCATTTGTCGCCATCTGTGGCGGACTGATCGGTGTTCTGTTCATGATCCCGCTTCGTACCGCTCTGATCGTAGAAGAACATGGTACACTTCCATTTCCGGAAGGAACTGCCTGCGCTGAAGTACTGCTCGCCGGAGAAACCGGCGGTCACAAATCCATGCAAGTATTTTCCGGGCTTGGTATCTCCGCTGTCTATAAATTTATTGCTGATGGTCTGCATTTATTTCCAAGTGAGATCGCATGGACGATTCCTGCCTATAAAGGATCGGGCTTCGGCATGGATGTTCTCCCTGCACTGGTCGGTGTCGGCTATATTTGCGGCGCAAAGGTTGCTTCGTATCTGTTAAGCGGTGCTGTACTTGGATGGTTTGTTATCATGCCTTTGCTCGTTCTTGTTGGAGGTGACAACATCCTGTTCCCCGCTTCCGTTCCGATCCGCGAACTGTCAGTCGATCAGTTATGGGGAAATTATGTGCGGTATATCGGCGCAGGCGCGGTGGCAGCCGGCGGCATCTTCAGCCTGCTAAAATCATTTCCGCTGATCGCATCCACATTTGCCAAAGCCCTGAAAGGCTTCGGACATACAGATGGAAATTCGCGAACATCTAAAGACATTCCGCTTCCTTATGCGATCGGCGGTATCCTGATCGTAGCATTTGGTCTGAGTGCATTTCCTGATATTCCGATCAATCCGGTCACATCCATTCTGATCATTATTTTCGGATTTTTCTTTGCAACCGTATCTGCAAGAATGGTCGGTGTCGTCGGCTCATCGAATAACCCAGTGTCCGGTATGGCGATCGCAACCCTGCTATTTGCAACGATCCTGTTAAAGCAAGCCGGCATAGCAGGATACCGGGGTATGACATCTGCCATCTGCATCGGTACTGTTATCTGCATAATTGCAGCCATGGCAGGAGACACCTCGCAGGATCTGAAAACGGGGTATATCGTCGGTGCAACACCATATCTGCAACAGATCGGCGAACTGATCGGATCGATCGCTTCCGGTCTTGCAATCGGCGGTGTTCTCTATCTGTTGAATGCAGCATGGGGATATGGTTCTACCGAGCTTCCTGCTCCGCAGGCAACCCTTATGAAAATGGTCGTTGAAGGTGTTATGAATGGCAATCTTCCATGGGGACTTGTTATTGTCGGCATTTGCATTGCTGTCGTTGTCGAGATCTTAGGTATCCCGGTTCTGCCATTTGCCATCGGACTGTATCTGCCGATTTACCTGACAGTTCCGATCATGATCGGTGGTCTGATCCGCCTTTTCGTGGAGAAACGCCGCTTTGCCGATGAGGGTTCCCGCGAAACCGTCCGTAATAACGGTATCCTTTTCTCCTCCGGTATGATCGCAGGTGAAGGGCTGGTCGGAATCCTGCTTGCCGTCCTTGCCGTATTCGGCGTAAGTGATCGGATCAATCTGGGACTTATGGGATTCCATCTTGGAAAATGGGGCGGCTGCCTGTTCTTCCTTGCCCTGCTTTTCAGTATGATCTACATGATCCATAAAACGAAGGATAAACAATCATCCAATAACACACTTTAATATATTCTCCCGGAAAGGATTTATTTTCTCATGCAAAAATATAATATACAAAATGTCATTGCAAAACAGAACCATAATCGTAAAGATACCCTCTCGCAATTTTTTATAAAAAGATCAAAATCCGGTTTTCTTTCCCATACTGCAAACTATATGGACAAAATCCCCTGCATCAATCTAAATTATACATGGGAACAGTCGCCCGATGGAATTATTGTGATCGAGATGCCGCATACCGGTTTTTATCACAAGATCGCCCAGAAATATTTTCACAAACCAAAAAAAAGCCATATCAGGCTTGACCGATATGGCAGTACCTTATGGGTTCATATAAATGGCGACAACACGGTATTCAATCTGGTATCCATCATGGAAGAACAGTTCCCCGAAGAAGCTCCTGATATGTTAAAACGTGTTATCGCCTTTCTTGAAACGCTGGAGAGAGTAAGGTTTATATATTTTTAGTATTATTGTGTGTAGTCTTCCTAACTTTTCCTAATAAATCATAGAAACAGCCATGCATACACAAGAGCTTCCATCAACTCTCATTCATATATGGCTGTTTCAATACAATGTTCCTATCATTCAAATATTTTTGTAATATCACGATAACGATTAACGACACGATGTATTTCGACATATTCCTCTCCTACCTTGTAGATGATTACATAATCTTCCCATACAGCATACTTATAATCAGTCTGAAAACTAACTCTTTTGGAAAGCTCTGCGCCTATCCCTGGAAACATTTGAAGGTTTTCAAATTTGTTATAAATCTCCTGTACTGTCCGTGCTGCATACTCCTTATTATCTTCTGCAATATACTCTCGAATTTCTTTCAAATCCTTAACAACAATCGGATTGATCCGTAATTTTAACATTTCATTCCCCCATTTGTTCTTTTAGTTCTTCCAGGCTAAGCCAGCCTTCACCATCCTTTACCGCTTCTTCTGCTTCCTGAAGTTTCATCAAGAGCTTCTTTTCTGCTCGATCACGTTCATAATCTTCAATATCCATAACCACAAAACGTCCTCTACCATTCTTAGTCAGATACACAGGCTCTCCTTTGTGACAATTTTTCAGAACTTCATTATAATTTCTCAAATCTGAAACTGGTAAAATGTTAGCCATATACTTTCAACTCCTTCCTTTATGTATTGCTCATTTCTACTAATAGTATATGCAAAAAAGCTGTAAAATTCAACGTAAATTTTTACAGCTTTCTGCATTTATACAGGTTTCATCGTATCCAAAACATCTTACTATTTACTGTAACCCTGTGCTGAAATATCCATTTTCCTTATCTACATTATAAATGGCATAGCAGTCAAGGGCATCCGGTATCGGGACATTGTAATAATGAAAGCCCAGCCAATTCTTCATTCCATCCGGCATATCTGCTGTCGGTGCACCCGGAAGATACACCGTAAAGGTAGTACCCCCGGCAATTCCATACAGCTCTGTGAAAGTAGTTGTATAGCCATTGTCATCTGTTGTTTCTTTGCCAAGCTCATCATCATAGTTCAGGGTATCCAGCTCCATGGTATATGTATATTTGTCAATCTGCGTAATATTCTTAAAGGATCCGGATCCACTGGAAACTCCCCTGCCACTATAATTACTGTCGTGAAACGAAGCTGTAAAGGTTCCATCCGGTTTGATATCCATACTGGAGCCCCATGCACCAACTCCGCTTGACATAAGAAAGCTTTCCGGGAGATCCTCCGGTAATGTCATCTTTACTTCTCCTGCATTTCCGGCAGATATCTCTTTTCCGTCTTTAGAAGCCCTCTGATTTTTGTCCGCCTTATCTGTTTCTTTTTGTGTGATCGTTCCAAGATATTCCATAGCCTCATCATAAGTCATAGCGGTATCATCCAGCGTACCAAGAACCTCCTTGGCTTTATCCTTGCCCTGTCCATTATACATTAATAACGTATCAAAATTCTTCTGCAGCTTCTCTACCTGAGCATTATACTTATCCTCTGTGATCTCAGAACCATTCTTTTGACATGTGACAACAGTTGCTGAATAATCGTCATTCGGACCTTTCCTTCTTGTCCAGGTTGTTGACTTCTGAAGCATGCCGGAATCATCTACCGTGAATTTGATATAACTGTCTGTATAACTCTCATCTCCGAACCCACTATATGCATATAAGGTTCCCTTCTTAGTCGTAAACAGATAATAACTGGTTCCGGAAGCGGCATTTATATCCCAGCCACCATATTCTTCCATATCCGTTCCAAAGATTCTCTTTGCTTTTGTTCCGTCAAAGCTATAAATATCCATCTGTGCAATTGAAGCTTCGTTCTGTTCTGATCTTACCAGGATCATCTCCGGCACACCATCACCTGTAACATCGGCAAATACGATCGGCGTCTGTTCTTCTTTTGCAGCCTTTGTGGAATAATCATATTCATACTGCCAGTAATAATTGTCGATCTGTGTCTTATAGGATTCAAGTACCTCTTTGTATGCTGCTTTATAAAGACTTTCATCGATAGCTGACTCTGTAGTTATCTCCGTTGACGCTTCTGTCGTTATCTCTGTCGTTGAAGCATCTGCTTCACCGGTGGTCGTCTGATCTGATGTATCATTGGTTGCTTCTGTTGCTTCCTTTTTATCGGTAGCTTTTGCCTTATCCTGTGAATACTTATAGGCGATCGTACCGCCTGCGACTCCGCCTACAATCGCGATCGAAGCGGCTGCGATCACAATCTTTCCTGTCATAGTCTTTATAAACGCCTGTTTACCAACTGTAGCTGCGATAGCCTTTCCGCCTTCTACTGCACCAGCAGCCGATCCTGCAGTTCCTGCCTGTGTGGCTCCTCCGGCTACCTGTCCGGCGGTTCCTCCCTGTACAGTTCCTCCTGCTGCCTGTCCGGTGGCTCCTGCCTGTGCAGCCCCACCTGTAACATTGCCTGCCATCTGCATAGCACCACCACGAATGATGCCGGCTGCAACACTTCCACCAAGGCCTGCCATCTGCTCAAATACATGCGCAACGATCATATTTCCGCGTTCTGCCATAAGCAGATATACCAGAAGACACATCGGTGTATAGCTGTAAAGCTTGTAGCCCTTCTTCTGAAGCTCCTCTGCCTTTGCTTTGATATTCTTACGTCCATAATTCAGTCTGGACTTTACGGTGTTCTCGGAACAGTTCAATACTGTGGCAATATCCTTGATACTGTAACCCTCCAGATGGAACATAAGCACACAGATTCTCTGTTCATCCGACAGGGAATCGATCAGCTCCCGCACCATATCCTGTGTCTCCTGCACGGTACATGCCATCTCCGGCTGTGTGCTCATGTTTTCATCTTCCAAATTATATTCAAAGACATCCCCTTCATCATTTTCATTCTGCAGATCAGAAAACAAGACTGCCTTTTTCTTCTGAAGTGCATTGATCGCGGTATTTGCCACGATCGTACTCATCCATCCCGGAAATGCATTTGCATCCTGCAGACTATCTAATCTGGCAAATGCCTTTATATAGGCATCCTGAAGGACATCCATTGCATCCTGCTCATTCTTCATATACTTCATTGCAATGTAGAGTTTATTCCGATATGTATTCTCATATAAGAACGTAAATCCTTCTTCACGCCCTGCCTTTGCCTGTTCCACTGCCTGTGTATAATCCACACAGCTTCCGCAAAACGGACAGTTGTATTCATTCCCCTGTAAATCATTTCCACATGTTCTGCACTTCATGTTATCCTGCTCCTCCTGCTTTTTATCTTATTTCTGTAATTTATATATTATCTTTATACCTTTATTTATCTGGACTGCCTGTCATGCTCGATCCGGTCAAATAATTCTTTCTTGCGTTCTGGATCGTCCGGCAGCTCCTTTCGTTCTTTTCTTAACAATGCAACAAATGCGCACACTGCCTTCCACACATCCATAAATCTCACCTCCTGTTTATTAGACAGATCAGGTGGGTAAAAAGTTTTAAGTTTCTGGATAACATTATATTCTATTTCTTTATCTTTACAATCCTATATTTGCTCCATGCAGAATAACATTTCTTCTCGTGGGAACCTGCCTTTACATAAGAACGGACACGAACATAATAAGTCTTGCCCTTTTTCAGATCCCAGAAGGTACAGTTATTGTAATTCTTAAATGGCGCATCATATACTTTCTTATTCTTTTTAAATTTCTTATCCGTTGCGATCTGGATCTGATATCCGGTCGCCTTGCTCTTGCACTTCCATGTTACCTTTAATTTTCCGGATGAAAGATTCTTTACCTTGCTTACAGTAGTCTTCGGAACATCTGTAAATGTCGTCTTAAATGTATACATTCCGGCATAATTTGGATCAACGCTATATGGCCAGCCTTTGGTCATCGTGATGTAGTAGGTTCCCTTTGGCAGGAAAAATGTATATTTTCTGGTTCCCGGTGTAACCCCTGTCTGAATATAGTGAATATCGCCATTTGTATTCTCGATCACAACATTCATTTCCTTGATCTTGCTGTTGATCTGAATGTTCATGTACCGGTTCTTTGTCATCTTCATCTTATAGATATCTTTTTTCTCGTTAAATGCAAACTGTCCTTTATAGGTCGTACCTGCCTTATAGGTAAATGCCATCGTTTTCTCATCGTTCTGTGACAGCCATGACTCGGAACGTGTCTCGCCGGATGCCTTATAAGATGCCGTAAATGTGAACTTGCAGCCGGTATAAAAGCCTGCACACAGAGATAATTTATAATCACCTGCTAATAATTCTGCCTTATAGCTGCCTTTTCCTTCTTTGACTGATGCTGTATAGATCTCATTATCATACATATCACTGACTTTTATATAATTAAGCCCGGTATGTGTCTTTCCAATTCCCTCCGTCACAATCGCAAGAGAAAATGTACCGGATTTCTTCATCGTAAATGTATACTCATATGTATTCTGTGCATCCTCCAGCTCACCACTGTAACTCTGACCCCATACGATCTGCTGTGGACTGTTTAACACCTCTGCGGATACCTTTCGTGCAGGACTTACTGCACACATCATCACCATTAAAATTACTGCTAACATGATCTGTTTCATTTTTCTACTCATAATAATCTATCCTCTCTTTCTACCTTCTTTTTATTCAACTGTTTCAGCATCCATCATCTGCTCTTTATATGCCTTACGGATCGGAATGATCGGCAGTCCGATAAAGACCATGATCGAGATGAAGAAGGATACCATACCTGTAACGATGTCATATGGAAATGGTACGATGAGCCAGCCCCATTTTGCTATCTTGCCTGCCATTCTCACCGCAGTTCCAAACCCTCCGAAGAAGTAGGAAACAATACCTGCCATAACTCCATACCCCATCATGGACATCGGGATCCTTCCACCAAAAATACCGGAAAGGACAAATCCTAAAACGGTTAAACAGGTTGCTCCCAATGCGATGTACTGTGCGATTTCGATTCTTCTCATTTTCTTCATTTTTTTATTCTCCTTTTCTTTATCTGAGGAGCATTTTTTATCCGGAAATTCATCCATAAAAAATGCAACCTCTGTATCGTTTCACCTATATGACACAGAGGTTGCAAAAAAGTTTTATATTTTTTGAAATTTTTTTAAATTAATTTTTTAATGCTGTAATCGGCACAACATATACGCCATCCGGTCGTTTATATGCTGCATTAGACAAACCACAAATAACACACAATATTTTTGCAGGCTTTCCTTTGGGATCTTTTTCAATCTTTTTGTTTATATCTAATAAACTCTTCGCAGCGTCATCAATCTGATTTGCACCTAATTTAATTTCAAATGCGCACCATTCACCATTACTAAGTTCAACAACTGCATCTATTTCTTTATTATCATAATCCTGATAATGATATAATGAGGCACCAAACGATTCTGCATATATTTTCAAATCCCGTTCACAAAGAGACTCGAATAAAAATCCAAGTGTTTGCAGGTCATTGACCAACATCTCCGGTGTCGCATTCAACAAAGCGCAGGCAAGAGAAGGATCACAAAAATGCCGTTTCTCCGCTTGCTTTATTCTAACAGATGATCGGATATTTGTTGAAAATGGCATTTGATTATCTATAATAAAAAGTCGTTTGAATATATCCAGATAATCAGCAATAGTATCCTTATCAAGATCAGTATCATCCATTTCTTTCACATCTCTTGCAAGTGAAGTATTGGTAACTGTAGTTGCTTCGTTTCTCGCCAAAGATCGAAGTAACAGTTTCATTTTCTCCTTATTACGTTTTACACCATCCATTCTATATACATCATCGTCAATTATGGCATCAATATATTGAATTGGTAAAAGTGCTGCCTGTTCAACCTGTCTCTTATACACATCTGACGCTGCCGACGAAG
>ENA-OUUV01000394-OUUV01000394.1-human-gut-metagenome-genome-assembly--contig:-NODE-394-length-28420-cov-8.099524_pt1 | contig 28420 bp, 24 predicted proteins | sample MGYA00237952_ERZ548838 | MGnify/ENA primary metagenome ERZ548838 (study PRJEB26490, sample SAMN05194705) | human gut metagenome | biome: terrestrial biome; feature: human-associated habitat; material... | reverse complement strand
TCGTCACTTTTCTCAAAATCTTTCAAGGTTTTTCACTGTTCAGTTATCAATGTTCGTTGTTTTGTTGTCAACCGTGACAACTTCTTAAGTATATCAGCTGTACAATCATTTGTCAACAACTTTTTTAACTTTTTAAATTTTATTTTTTAAAAAGTTGACGCAGAAGGAGGGATTTGAACCCTCGCGCCGGTCACCCGACCTATACCCTTAGCAGGGGCACCTCTTCGGCCACTTGAGTACTTCTGCACTTACCGTATTCACGATAACACGCTTTCGCAGTGCTTCTTTATTCTACTAAACTTACTCTGGTTTGTCAACTGTTATTTTGCTTTTCTTTTATATTTTCTTTTATATTGTTTTTCCTCTATTTTCATATATAAACAAGGAGCTCCTATTAGGAACTCCCTGTTTGTTATTGATTATTTTATTTTGGCACTCTTTACATTTGACCACGATGAATATTTATAAATATTGTTTGCTTTTTTTGTATTATACTTTGCATAAGATCTTACTCTTACATAGTATTTCTTATTAGAAGAAAGTTTTTTGATTTTTGCTGTATCCTTGGTAGATGATACATTCATTGTCTTTGCATCCTTGAAATTTGAATTGAGTGAATACTGAACCTGATATCCGGCTCCTTTTGTTTTTACCCAATGAACTGTGGCTGATTTATTTCCTGCCTTTACTGATTTTAATGCAGGCTTCTTTGGTGTTACATTATTAACGCTTACTTTATATTTATATTGATCTCCGAGATAATTATAAATATATGCATAATACACTCCGGTATAAGGTGCTGCAAATACGGTATCCTGTCCTACACAGAATTCATCTTTATCATATGATGCCCACAATGTGCGGAATTTTACCTTATTTCCATATAATTTAGCGATTGCTGTTCCGGTTTCCGGTTTAAAGGAATACTTATAAATCTGTCCCTTCTTCAAGGTTACAGCATATGCATCTGCTGCATCTTTATAATCCGACAGACTTCCCGCATTGCATCCCATATATCCAGTATAATCATGATCCGTCTTCATTGCGGTAGCTGTATCTCTGGTACCGTTTCCTTCAATTTCACAATAATTGTTTGGTGTAAATGAAAATTTGTAATTTGTAGTCTTTCCGTTTGCATAGCTATAATTTGGATTAAACTCAATATAATAAGTACCTTTATCCAAACCTACATTTACAGTTGCATCGATCAAATCTCTACTATCTGTAAAATAATAGATGCACTTTTTATTTTCATTATATATATTCAGATTCAGGTCAATCTCACCCAATGTTTTATTTTCAGGCTTCGTCATATTTACTTTAACGATGCCTTGTTCATTAAGTGTAATCTTGTTCCAGCATTCTTTAACTTCATCTGACCATGTTACAGAATAATCTGTATCAAATGATTTCTCCTCCGCTGTTGCGATTGCCTGTGCTACCTTTTCATTGCCCGCCGCATAGACTGTTGCAGGTTGTACAATTGTCAGAGACAATGCAAGAGTTAATACCGTTGCCAATAATTTTTTCTTCATACCTTTTCTCCTTTTCCCTTTATTATTTATATTTTAATACACTTATTACAAATTTGCAAATTGCTTAATTGCAGTCTCGTACAAATTATTTCCATCCTTATCAATAACTACAATCGCAGGGAAGTTTTCCACATATAATTTACGGATAGCTTCTGCTCCTAAGTCATCATAACAGATTACTTCCGACTTCTTTATGCATTTCGAAAGAAGTGCTCCTGCTCCTCCTACTGCAGCAAAATATACGGCCTTGTTTCTAATAATAGCATCAATGACTTCCTTGGAACGTTTTCCTTTTCCAATCATTGCTTTTTCGCCCAAATCGAGTAACCTTGGCGCATATTTATCCATACGTGTGGCCGTAGTTGGTCCGGCAGATCCAATCGGATGTCCCTCACGTGCCGGTGAAGGTCCCATATAATAAATAGTTGCATCCTTAATGTCAATTGGCAACTCATCTCCACGATCTAAAGCTTCAATCATGCGCTTATGTGCTGCGTCGCGCGCAACATAGATTTCTCCTGTTATATATACATAATCTCCGGAATGAAGATCTGCAGTAATCTCTTCTGTAATTGGTGTTGTAATATGTTTATCCATTTTTCTGTCCTTATCCTTTACTTTTAAACATAAATTTAAAATCTACTCTAAGTTATCCACAAGAAACCAATTTATTGTTCACTTCTACACAACACGAACAATATGTCGGTTGACATGACAGCATATATTGATTGCTACTGGAAGTCCTGCAATATGTGTTGGATAAGTATTGATGTTAACAGCGAGCGCTGTAGTAGTTCCGCCGAGTCCTCCCGGTCCGATACCAAGCTGATTGATTTTCTCAAGCATCTCTTTTTCCATATCTGCCACATATTCTATAGATGAATGTTCACCAACTGGTCTGGTTAAAGCTTTCTTGGCCAATAATGCACATTTTTCAAATGTTCCACCAACACCTACCCCGACTACCATTGGAGGACACGCATTTGGCCCTGCATCTTTTACTGCAGTAAGAATTGCATTCTTAACTCCTTCTATTCCATCTGCCGGTTTGAGCATAAACACACGGCTCATATTTTCACTTCCAAACCCTTTTGGTGCAAATGTGATTTTAACTTTATCCCCGGCCACAATGGAATAATGAATGACCGCCGGTGTATTATCTTTGGTATTTTCCCGTAAAATTGGATCAGCAACAACTGATTTACGCAAATATCCTTCTACATATCCCTGTCGAACACCTTCATTAATTGCATCTTCTATTAAATCTCCTTCGAAATGCACATCCTGTCCTATTTCAACAAAAAAGACCGCCATTCCGGTATCCTGACAGATTGGAATCATCTCTTCTCCTGCAATTTTTAGGTTTTCCTGCAACTGATTTAAAATTTTCTTTCCTAATTCTGATTTTTCTTCTGCAGTTGCTTTTTTCATTGCAGCATCCATATCCGGTGAAAGATAATGATTCGCTTCAATGCACATTTCTTTTACATTTTTTGTAATTTCTTTTGTATTAATTATTCTGATCATGATCCGCCTCGCTCTTTTTTGCTATTATTTTATCAAAATGCTTCTTATATTTTTCTAATGTATCCTTAAAATCCAAAGATTTCATATTTGGAAATGCTTTCATCAGTCGCTTTACACCAGGCTCTCTGCGTTCCATAAGACCTGCATATTTCTGTTTGAGTTTTTCAAGCTCCTGCACTTTCTCTTCATATGCCAGTTTCTGCTTATTAGAAAATTCACTTGTCTTTTCCTGAATGTCTTCTTTTGTATCTTCAATTTTTTGCAGAAGATCTTCATGTGTCTCCTGAAATTCTTCTGATTTTTCTTTTACTGTTGTTGCGTTTTCATAAACCCGCTCACCAATTTCGTCCGAAAGCTTATGTATTTTCTTTGCAATTTCATCCATGGCCTTCATACGCTTATTTAACTTCATAATTGTCATAACAGTAATGGTGATATCCACGGCAAAGACTGTCATACCGACAGATATCAACACAATTCCCAATATTTGTGGGATAAGTATGATAAATTTGTAAATGATTGGATGTATGATGTCCATGATAAAGGTACATGCTAGTCCCCAGTAGATAGAAAATTTTAAGCATATATACCCATGCAGATTAAAGGGAAGATTGCTGTAATCCCACCATTTGTTATGAAAAACTTTTTCCAGTAAAAAGCCAGTAATATATTCCAACACTGACGTTAATACAACGGATCCAACAAATAAAAGAAATAAATTATCTTTCAGAGGCGTCAAAACGGTAACGACAATTACTACTCCGCATCCATAAATTGGACAATATGGTCCATTCAAAAATCCCCTGTTTACAAATATTCCCCTGTTTACTGCAGCATAACTTACTTCTGCACACCATCCTATAAATGCATAGATAATAAAAATCCATAAAACTTCATAAAAATTTTGTGGCATATCTTCTTCTCCTTTGTGTTATATAGCACAGAAGCAGGGTTAATACCCTGCTTCCGATTTTATGAATTGCTCTCTTCTGAATTATTATCTTCCTCTGTATCTTCATTCTCTGTTTCTTCTTCAGGCGGCATCAATGATTTATCTTCAACTACCCTTGCAATACTTGCAACTGTAATGTCATCCTTAAGATTAATAAGCTTGACTCCTGAAGTAATTCTTCCGAGTAATGCAGTATCATTTACACGAATTCTTATAATAATTCCTTCGGTTGTAATGAGCATAACTTCGTCATCTCGTCCAACTGATTTAACACCAATCAAATTACCGGATTTTTCTGTAATTTTGTAACACTTTACACCTTTTCCGCCACGATTTTGTGCAGAAAATTCACTGATCAATGTACATTTTCCAAGACCTTTTTCGGAAACAATCAATACGGAATCTCCCTGGGAAGCCATCTGCATCGCAATTACTTCATCTCCATCGGTAAGATTCATACCGATTACACCCATGGTTGTACGGCCGGTACTTCTTACATCTTTTTCATTAAAACGAATACACTGGCCATATTTTGTAAACAGGAAAATGTCCTCATTATCATCCGTAATCTTGACTTCAATCAATTTATCATCATCACGTAAATTAATTGCTGCCAGACCTGTCTTACGGATATTTTCATAATCAAGTACCGATGTTTTCTTAACAATTCCGTTCTTGGTTGCCATAAACAGATACTTGTCCTTTTCATAATCCTTGATTGGAATCATTGCAGTTATTTTTTCATCCGGCTGCAATGGAATCAGATTAATAATGGCAGTACCTCTTGATGTACGGCTTGCTTCCGGAATTTCATACGCTTTAATGCGGTATACACGTCCCATATTAGTAAAAAACATCAGATAGTGATGCGAAGTTGTCATAAGCATCTCGACAATATAATCATCCTGTATTGTCTCCATGCCTTTGATTCCCTTACCTCCACGATGCTGACTCTTGAAATTGTCAGTTCCCATACGCTTGATATAGCCGACTTTTGTCATTGTAATCACAGTATTTGTCTCTGGAATCAGATCTTCCATGGAAATATCAAATTCATCAAAACCAATCTGTGTTCTTCTGTCATCGCCATACTTATCTGCAATTGCAAGAATTTCGGTACGGATAACCGTAAGCAACTTCTTTTCATCTGCAAGAATTGATTTCAACTCTGTAATCAAAGCCATTAACTCTTTATATTCATTCTCTAACTTTTCTCTTTCGAGACCTGTCAGAGCCTTCAATCTCATATCCACAATCGCCTGGGACTGTGCATCAGATAAACCAAAGCGTTCCATCAATGCGATCTTCGCATCCTGTGTCGTACGACTTCCACGAATAATTGCAATGACTTCATCAATATTATCCAAAGCAATCATCAAGCCCTGTAAAATATGGGCTCTTTCTTCTGCTTTGTTCAGATCATATCTGGTTCTTCTGGTAATAACTTCTTTCTGATGAAGCAGATAATAGTTCAATAATTCATACAAATTCAGAATTTTTGGCTGGTTATCCACCAATGCGAGGTTGATTACACCAAAAGTATCCTGCAACTGTGTATGTTTATATAGCAAATTGAGCACAACACTCGGATTTACATCACGACGAAGTTCGATTACAATTCGCATACCTTCACGGTCGGACTCATCACGTAAATCCGTAATGCCATCAATACGTTTATCCTTGTGTAATTCTGCAATTTTTTCAATTAATCTTGCTTTGTTTACAAGATATGGGAGCTCTGTGACAACAATTCTGTTTTTGCCATTGTCCATCGGCTCAATATCTGTTACTGCACGAACTCTGATTTTTCCACGTCCGGTCCGGTAAGCTTCATTGATTCCGGCGGTACCAAGAATGACACCTCCGGTAGGAAAATCCGGTCCCTTAATAATACTGATCAATTCATCAATATCAGTCTCTTTATCTTCAATATCATTATCGATCAGTTTTACAACCGCATGAATTACATCCCTCAAATTGTGTGGTGGAATATTAGTAGCCATACCTACAGCAATACCAGTGGTTCCATTAACCAGCAAGTTCGGATATCGTGCCGGCAATACCGTTGGTTCTTTTTCCGTCTCATCAAAGTTTGGAATAAAATCAACGGTGTCTTTGTTAATATCCTGAATCATCTGCATGGATATTTTAGAAAGACGTGCCTCAGTATATCGCATAGCAGCAGCACCGTCTCCATCCACCGATCCAAAGTTACCATGTCCGTCTACAAGTGGATATCTTGTCGACCACGGCTGTGCCATGTTGACAAGTGCACCGTAAATAGAGCTGTCTCCATGTGGATGGTACTTACCCATAGTATCACCGACGATACGCGCACACTTACGATGTGGTTTGTCCGGTGTATTATTCAACTCTATCATGGAATATAGAACTCGACGCTGTACTGGCTTAAGTCCGTCTCTTACATCTGGTAATGCACGGCTGGCAATAACGCTCATGGCATAATCGATATAGGAGGTTTCCATGGTTTTCTTCAAATCAACTTGCTGAATTTGATCAAATATCTTGTCGTCCACTTACTTTTCCTCCTTAAATGTCAAGGTTCTGAACATACTTGGCATTTTCTTCAATAAATTCTCTTCTCGGTTCTACTTTATCACCCATCAGTGTGGTAAATGTAACATCTATTTCGGATGAATTTTCATCATCGATGATTACCTGTTTTAAGATTCGCTTTTCCGGATCCATAGTTGTTTCCCAAAGCTGCTCAGCATCCATCTCACCAAGTCCTTTGTATCGCTGAATCTTATTATTCTGATCTCTTCCAACTTCGGTAAGAATTTTATTTAATTCCTCATCACTGTACGCATACCATGTATTTTTATTTTTCTCAATTTTGTAGAGTGGTGGGGTAGCAAGGTAAACATGACCCTGCTTAATCAGTTCCGGCATAAATCGATATAAGAAAGTGAGCATAAGAGTAGCAATATGCGCACCATCCACATCAGCATCGGTCATAATAATAATTTTATTGTAACGCAATTTTGAAATATCAAAATCGTCATGAATTCCTGTACCAAAAGCAGTAATCATTGCCTTGATTTCTGCATTATCATAAATTCGATCGAGGCGGGCTTTCTCTACATTTAAAATTTTTCCACGAAGTGGAAGAATTGCCTGTGTTGCACGGCTTCTTGCAGTCTTTGCAGAACCGCCGGCGGAATCTCCCTCAACGATGAAAATTTCACAATTTTCCGGATTTTTATCTGAGCAGTCTGCAAGTTTTCCTGGCAGGGCAGTACCTTCCAAAGCTGTCTTTCTTCTTGTCAGATCACGCGCTTTACGGGCAGCCTCCCTTGCACGCTGCGCAAGAAGAGATTTCTCACAGATATTTTTTGCCACATCCGGATTCTGCTCCAAAAAGTATGTCAGCTGTTCCGTTACAACCGAATCAACCGCACCTCTTGCTTCACTGTTTCCAAGTTTCTGCTTTGTCTGACCTTCAAACTGCGGTTCCTCAATTTTGATACTGATAATAGCAGTGAGACCTTCTCGGATATCGTCACCGGTAAGAGCAGCATCATTATCTTTTAATATTTTTGCTTCTCTGGCATATGCATTAAATGTCTTTGTCATTGCATTACGAAAACCTGCCAGATGTGTTCCACCTTCCGGAGTTATAATATTATTTACAAAACTGAATGTTGAATCGTTAAATGAGTCATTGTGTTGCAAAGCAACCTCGACATAAACACCATCCTTGTTTCCTTCACAATAAATAACTTCCGGATAAAGAGGTTCCTTACCGCGATTCAGATACTGTACAAATTCTTTGATTCCACCTGCATAATGGAATTCATGATTGTGTATACTATCTTCACGAGTATCTTTTAATAAAATGCGCAACCCCTTTGTCAAAAATGCAGTCTCTCTCAGACGCTGTTTTAATGTGTCATAATTATAGACAGTTTCTTCAAAAATTTCCGGGTCAGGAAGAAAATGCACCTTGGTTCCATGTTTTTCCGGATCACATTCACCAATGACAGAAACAGGTCCATCTACTTTTCCACGCTTGTAGCTTTGTCCATATACCTTTCCCTCGTTATATACTTCAACTGTAAGCCAAGTAGACAATGCATTTACAACGGATGCACCTACACCATGCAAACCTCCGGATACTTTGTATCCTCCGCCACCAAATTTTCCACCAGCATGTAATACAGTAAAAACAACTTCCAAAGCAGATACTCCGGCCTTGTGGTTCATTCCAACCGGAATACCACGACCATCATCTTCAACTGTGATGGAATTATCCTGCTCAATTGTAACTTCAATGCTGTCGCAATAACCTGCCAAAGCTTCGTCCACAGCATTATCTACAATCTCATACACCAAATGATGCAGACCTCTTGCCGATGTACTTCCGATGTACATACCCGGTCTTTTTCTTACTGCCTCAAGACCTTCAAGAATCTGAATCTGGTCAGCGCCATATCCCTGATTGTTCTGTATTTCTTCGCTCATTGATTTCCTCCTCACCCAATGGATGACTCTATATAATTTATATATCCTCTACCGTTTCTTTTTCAAAAACTTCTCCATTTATTACCTGAAAAATTTTGTTGATTTGAAAACGATTTTTAACAAATTCTTCTAATCCCGTACATGTAATAATTGTCTGTATATCGGTAATACTGTTTAACAGATAATTTTGCCGGTTGCTATCAAGTTCGGATAATACATCATCCAATAACAGAACAGGCGTATTATGTATGGATTTTTTTACCAGATCAATCTCTGACAATTTCAGAGACAGGGCAGAAGTGCGTTGCTGTCCCTGTGACCCAAACTTGCGAATGTCAATTCCGTCAATGGAAAAAAGCATGTCATCACGATGTGGGCCAATGGTTGTCTGGCACAATTTTAAATCTTTATTCTTTTGTCGCAACAAAGCTTCTTCAAAAGAACTTTCATCAATACTCGGCTCATATTTCAATGTCAGATTTTCTCTGCCACCCGAAATGTTTGAATGAATTTTTGTGATAATCTCATTCAACTCATTCACGAACTGTCTGCGTTTATTAATAATTCTCCGCCCATACATAAGAAGTTGCATATCCCACATTGGCAAAGTTTCGATCAGATCCGAATGAAAACTGATATCTTTCAAAAGTTTGTTTCTCTGATTGAGCACTTTATTATAATTTGACAAATCGGATAAATACAGTTTATCCAATTGACACAACTCTAAATCAATAAATCTTCTTCTTTCTGCCGGACCATTTTTTATAATATTCAAATCTTCCGGAGAAAAAAATACAATATTCAAAATTCCAAACAGCTCACTTGCCTTTTTGATTGGAATTTTATTGATTGCAACGCCCTTAGCTCCATTTTTCCGCAAGTGCATGTCAATCTGATATTCTTTTTCATTCTTTTTGACAACGGTACGAATATGGGATTCGTTTTCTCCAAACCGGATCATTTCCTTGTCCCGACTTCCTTTGTGGGATTTTGTTGTACCACTCAGATACGCAGCTTCGAGAATATTTGTCTTTCCCTGTGCATTATCCCCATATAAAATATTTGTACCTTCATCCAGATGAATCTGCAGATTTTCATAATTGCGAAAATTGCTAAGTTCTATGGATTCAATGATCATTTGACAATCTGAATTGTCTCCCCATCATAGGTGACAACATCTCCATCATGTAATTTTTTTCCGCGCTGTAACTCAGTCTGTCCATTCACCTGAACCTGACCATCCTGAATTACCATTTTTGCATCTACGCCAGAACCAACAAGACTTGCTTTTTTCAAAGCCTGTCCCAATTTGATAAATTCATCTTCTTCTCGAATATTAACTGTAATCATATATACTCCTAATTTGTAGCAGTGTTAAAATTTACTGGAAGAATCAGATAAATAAACTTACCCTCATCATCTTTGATAAAACATGGTGCTTTTGGATTCACCATGTAAAGACTTACTTCCTCTTCATCAATTACACGAAGGGCATCGATAAAGAATTTTGGATTAAATCCAATTAAAATATCCTTGCCTTCTTTTTCAATATCAATATCTTCATTCATAGAACCAATGAAGGAATTGATCTTTAATTCCATGTTTCCATCGGTAACATTCATGATAATTGGCTTTTTGTCACCTTCTTTTACGAGAAGGGTAGAGCGGTCAATACAATCTAACAGCTCTTTTTTGTTTACTTTAACTTTTGTTTCGTAATCGGAAGAGAGCATCTGATCAATCTTAAAGTATTCACCTTCAATTAATCTTGAAACCACAGTTGTTGTATCGAAATCAAAAACTATATGATTATCTGTAAGATAAATCAGTACATCATCGTCTACACCACCAGGTATAATCTTACTGATTTCTTGAAGTGTCTTGCCAGGTACAACAACTTTTTTATGATTATAATTATTTTTAAGTTCAATATTGCGAATAGAAATACGGTGTCCATCGAGTGAAACAACTTTCAACTCGTTTTCGTTAATTTCAAAAAGCTCACCTGTCATCAATTTATTATTGTCATTATCTGCAATAGAGAAAATAGTCTGCCGAATCACTTCTTTTAATGTGAACTGAGAAATAACGATAGATTCATTTTTCTCAATATATGGAATATAAGAGAAGTCATCTCCAGATTTACCAACAATATTGAATTTTGCTTTTTCACAGGAAATGATCGTTTTAAAAGATGCATCTGTCTCAATCGTTACATCACTATCCGGGAGCTTACGCACAATTTCAGAAAAGATCTTTGCATCTAATGCAATTACACCTCTTTCCTCAATTACACCTTCAATACGTGTTTCAATACCAAGTTCCATATCGTTAGCCATTAATTTAATTTCATTCGTAGATGCATCAATAAGAATACATTCAAGAATAGCCATTGTTGTACGTGTTGGAACTGCTTTTGAAACAATGTTAACTCCACGTAATAAATTTCCTTTTGAGACGATCAGTTTCATGAGAAAAAACTCCTTCCTGGTTTAAATAAATATAGTTAGAAATCCGACGTAGTCGTCTTAGGGGGTGTTAATATGTGAATAACCCCTTCAAATGCTTTTATAATGCGCTTTTCTGGACTTGATAACCATTCTGAAAGCCTGTGAAAAGGCTGAGGATTAATGGGACAAGCCTGTGAACAAATAAAAGCGGATTTCATTCGAATTATAAGTTGTCCAACTTTTTCACATATCACTTTATGTGGATAAACGTGAATAAGTTGAAAGTAAAAATAAAGGTAATCTGAAATAGAACCCCATTATAATAGGAAGAAACTAGTTCGGATTTATCTTTTTCTTGATGGTTTCTATTAAAGTTCGGGTAGTTTCATTGGTGTCATATTCCTCAGTAACCTTCTTGATACCGTGGATAATTGTGGAATGATCTCTTCCTCCTAACAGGGAACCAATAGTATCCAAAGGACTATCTGTCATATTCTTACATAAGTACATGGCAATCTGTCTTGGTTTTGCAACATCACTGCTACGTGTTTTTGAAATCATCTGGTCCACAGAGATATGGAAGTGTTCAGATACTACTTCAATAATCAGCTGCGGGGTAATTTCTCTCGGCTTGTCCGGTGTAATAATGTTAGAAAGTTCTTTTTCCGCAATTTCCATAGTAATAGGAATATGTACGAGGTTGTTGTAAGCAAGAAGCTTATTTAAAGCACCTTCTAATTCACGGACATTGGATTTTATATTGTTTGCAATATAGCTTAATACTTCATCATCAATATCAAATTTATCAGATTCGGCTTTCTTACGAAGAATAGCCATACGTGTTTCATAATCAGGAACTCCGATATCTGCCATAAGACCCCATTCGAAACGGGAACGAATACGTTCTTCTAATGTTTCCATTTCTTTTGGTGGTTTATCGGAAGTAAGAATAATCTGTTTTCCTTGTGTCTGTAATGCGTTGAATGTGTGGAAAAATTCTTCCTGCGTACTTTCTTTGCCAATAATGAACTGAATATCATCAATCATAAGAACATCGACTTTACGATACTTATCACGGAATTTAGTCATGGAAGAAGCATTACCGTTACGGATGGATTCAATAACTTCATTTGTGAATTCCTCGGAGGTAACGTAGATTACTTTTGCGTTTGGATCCTGGTTTAAAATAAAATGTCCGATGGAGTGCATCAAATGGGTTTTACCAAGTCCAGGACCTCCATATATATAAAGAGGGTTGTATGCTTCACCCGGTGATTCTGCCACGGCAAGCGAAGCAGAGTGCGCAAAACGGTTATTGTTACCAACGACAAAAGTATCAAATGTATAATTTGGATTCAGGTTGGAATCATCACCGCTGACGGATGCAGCTTTCTTAGCTGGTTTATTTGATATCTTAAGGTTTTTCGCCTGTTCCGGCAGGATAAACTCAATATCATATTCAATCTCTGTAATTTCAACGATGGCTACACGAAGTGGTGCCAGATATTTTTTTGAAATATAAGTAAGGGCCATCTGCTCGGATGGTACTAAAATATACAGTGTATTCCCTTCGATCGCGAATACTTCCAGTGGGCGAATCCAGGTATCAAAAGATACATCACTAATTTCGTACTCCCTTTTGACTGTATTTAAAATTTCATCCCACTTTTCAATAATCTTGTCCATTTATATCTCCACATCTTTCTTATAAAATAGGATAATTACCCATAATCCTACATATACTATAGTACACTATTTTCAAGGGTAAATCAACGATTAAAGCTTGTTTATAAGGGAATTAAAGTTATAGACCCTGGTTTTACTGGGCTGAATAGAGTTTTGAAAATTTATCCATGTGATTTATACATCTTATCCACAAGTTATCCACAAAATGAGGATAACTTTTTTTATATGTGGAGTTATCCACAATATACAAGATATGGTATGTGAATGATTTTTCAGGTAATATTTAGTAAAGAAAATATAAAATTATAAAAAAACCTTGAATTTACTTGACTTGTAGAGGTTTTCTGATATAATTTCAAGTGATGTTTTTTAACGCAGAGGAGGTGGATACAATGAAGATGACATTCCAACCAAAAAAGAGACAGAGAGCTAGAGTTCATGGTTTCAGAAGCAGAATGAGTACTGCAGGCGGAAGAAAAGTATTGGCTGCAAGAAGATTAAAAGGTAGAAAAAAATTATCAGCTTAGGCCACAATTTTGTGGTCTTTTCTTCTTTTATGATGCAATTTTAGAAGGATAATTTCAAATGAAATTTTCAGAATCATTAAAGAAAAATATTGATTTTCAGAATGTTTACAGAAACGGCAAGTCTTATGCGAACCGTTTTCTTGTTGTATATATTTTAGAAAATCATACAGAAAAAAACAGATTAGGTATATCAGTTAGTAAAAAAGTTGGAAATAGTGTTATAAGACATCATCTTACTCGTTTAATTCGAGAGAGTTACCGACTACATGAAGACATGTTTGATAGTGGTTTAGACATTGTAGTCATCGCAAGAGCTACAGCGCGGAATACTTCATATCATGAGATTGAAAGCGCGCTTATGCATCTTGGACGTCTTCACAAAATAGTTCATGTTGATTAAGTTTGAAAAGAAGATGGAATCCCGTTGAAAAAATTATTTATTGCACTGATTAAATTTTATCAGAAGTATATTTCTCCAATGAAGTCGACAAAATGTCCGTATTATCCGACATGCTCCTGTTATGGTCTTGAGGCGGTACAGAAGTATGGAGCATTGAAAGGTGGCGCATTGGCAGCATGGAGAATATTAAGATGCAATCCTTTTTCTAAGGGCGGATATGATCCGGTTCCATAACGGAGGTTTTTATGTCAGCCATAGAATTGACAGCATATCCCGGTTCAATCTTAGGACCTATTGCGAAGGTGCTTGGATGGATCATGAATGGGATCTACGATATTGTATATCATTTAACAGGTGTGGAAAGCGTTACCATAAGTATTGTAATTATCACAATTCTTATTTATACATGTTTGCTTCCATTGACCATTAAGCAGCAAAAGTTTTCCAAATTATCACAGAAGATGCAGCCTGAGCTGAATGCTGTAAGAGAAAAGTACGGTAATCGTAAGGATCAGGAAGCTATGATGGCAATGAACGAAGAGACACAGCGTATTTATCAGAAGTATGGTGTATCACCGATGGGCAGCTGTGTTCAGATGTTGATTCAGATGCCATTGCTGTTTGCTTTATATCGTGTATTTTATAATATTCCGGCATACATCACTTCAATTAAGGATTATTTTGGTGTCCTTAGTAGTGGAAAAGTTAATCCTGGAAGTGTCGTTGATGTAATCAGCAATACATCTGGTTTTCAGGATATTATGCAGAAAATCGTTACAGATTATAAGATTACAACGGTTTCTGTTGATTTCACGACAAAAGATACAAGTGCTTTGAACAATTACATCATTGATGTATTGTACAAGCTGCCAAAATCAGGATGGGAGAATCTTACTTCTTATTTTGACAACATTGGAAGTGCTGTAGGTAAAATTACACCACATATTAATAAATTTAACTATGCATTTGGAAAGATTAATATTTCTGATACACCTTGGAATATTATTAAGACATCTTTTGCAGGTCATGAGTGGATTGTGCTTGTTCTTGCATTACTGATTCCGGTATTGGCTTATGCAACACAGTTATTGAATATTAAGCTTATGCCACAGGCTGGTGGAAATAATGATCAGATGGCAAAGCAGATGAAAACCATGAATACAATGATGCCATTGATGTCATTGTTCTTCTGCTTTATTACACCAACCGGTTTGGGTATTTACTGGGTTGTAAGTGCATTGGTTCGTGCAGTTCAGCAGTTCTTTGTTAATAAGCATATTGAGAATCTTGATCTTGATGATATTATGAAAAAGAATCAGGAAAAAGCAAAGAAGAAGAGAGAAAAACTTGGCATTTCTGAGGATCAGATTCGTCAGGCAGCAATGATGAAGACAAGAAACATTGAGTCAAAAGCTAACGTAAATGTTTCTTCTGCAGAAAAAGAGCTTGAATTAGAAAAAGCACAGGCTGCGAAGTCAAATGCAAAAGCAGGAAGTATGGCTTCAAAGGCAAATTTAGTGAAAGAATTTAATGAAAAGAACAATCGCAAATAAGAGGGGGCATTCATATGGAGTATATTGAAGTTTCTGCAAAAAATGTTGATGATGCCATCACGGAGGCATCCATTCAGCTTGGAACAACAAGTGACCAGATTGAATATGAAGTCATTGAAAAAGGAAGCACCGGATTTCTTGGAATTGGTAGCAAAAATGCTGTAATCAAGGCTCGTAAGAAATATTCACTTGAAGGAAGCGTTAGAGAATTCTTAGGTTCCGTATTTGCAGCTATGAAAATGGAAGTTGAAGTTCTTATCAAAATTGATGAGATTGAGCATACCATCGACATCGAGTTAAAGGGCGATGATATGGGAATCCTCATCGGAAAAAGAGGACAGACACTTGATTCTCTGCAGTATTTGACAAGCCTTGCTGTCAATAAGCAGTCAGAAGAATATTATAAAGTAAAAATTGATACAGAAGATTATCGTAAGAGAAGAAAGGATACATTAGAGAACCTTGCAAAGAATATTGCATATAAGGTTAAGCGTACAAAGAGACCGGTTTCTCTTGAACCAATGAATCCTTTTGAGAGAAGAATTATTCATTCAGCATTACAGAATGATCGATATGTAACAACACACAGCGAGGGTGATGAGCCTTACAGACATGTAGTTGTAACATTAAAGAGATAATAAAAGTTATGAAGATGGGTACCTTTGGGTGCCCATTTTCTTTATTTATAAAATACGCATTAAAATGTTTATGGATATGTGATATAATGAATATCGCTATCATTAGATTAGAAATTACTTAATAGGAGTGAGTAAAATCATGAATTCAGATACAATTGCAGCAATTGCAACTGCGATGAGTCCTTCTGGAATTGGTATTGTAAGAATCAGCGGTGAGGATACATTAGATATTATTGACCGAATTTATCATTCAAAAGATGGAAAGAAAAAAATTAGTAAATGCAAAAGTCATACAATACATTATGGATACATTTATGATGGAGATGAAGTTGTAGATGAAGTTATGGTCCTTTTAATGAAAGCTCCGAATTCATATACAAGAGAAGACACCGTTGAGATCGATTGTCATGGCGGTGTATATGTTATGAAACGTATATTGGAAACTGTGATAAAGAATGGGGCGCGTCCGGCGGAGCCCGGCGAATTTACCAAGCGTGCGTTTTTGAATGGACGTATTGATCTGACGCAGGCAGAATCTGTCATCGATGTTATCAACGCAAAGAATGATTTTGCATTAAAAAGTTCACTAAATCAGTTAAAAGGTTCTGTTTTGGTGGATATCAAGAAGATTCGGGAAGAGATATTGCATGAAATAGCGTTTATTGAATCTGCTTTGGATGATCCGGAACATATCTCTTTGGATAATTATCCCGAAAAATTGTTGAAAATTGTGGATAACCAAGTGTATAACGTTGATAACATTTTAAAAACCTTCGACAATGGCCGAATTTTAAGGGAAGGAATCAATACTGTAATTGTGGGTAAACCAAATGCGGGAAAATCTTCATTGTTGAATATTCTGGTTGGACAAGAAAAAGCCATTGTTACAGAGATTGCAGGAACAACACGAGATGTGCTGGAAGAGCAGATTAATTTAAATGGAATCACTTTAAATATTATGGATACAGCGGGAATCCGGGACACGAGTGATGTTGTGGAAAAGATTGGTGTGGATCGAGCAAAGAAATATGCAGAAAATGCAGATCTTGTTATTTACGTCATTGATGCATCCACGGATTTAGATGACAGTGATTATGAAATTATGGATCTGCTTCAGGATAAGAAAACAATCATCCTTTTAAATAAATCTGACCTTGAGGCAAAGGTTACTGTAGATATGATTCAAAAACAGATTGATAAAAAAATTATATCCATATCTGCAAAAGAACGAATTGGTATTCGGGAGTTGGAGAACACCATTAAGGATATGTTCTTCCAGGGAGAGGTTACATTTAACGATGAAGTGTATACGATTAATGTCAGACAAAAGACATCTTTGCAAATTACGTTAAAACATTTGCAACAGGTAATTCAGACTATCAAAGATGGTATGCCGGAAGATTTTTATTCCATTGATTTAATGGGTGCTTATGAAGAGCTGGGAAAAATTATTGGTGAGTCGGTTGAAGATGATCTGGTAGATGAGATTTTCTCAAAATTCTGTATGGGAAAGTAGAAGGTTAGGGAGAAAGATGGAAGATAATTTACAGACATTGGAAAATAAGAAGAAAACAATTCCACACATTCAGGAAGAGTATGATGTAGTAGTAGTAGGAGCTGGACATGCGGGATGTGAAGCTGCTTTGGCTTGTGCAAGACTTGGACTTGAGACAATTATGTTTACAGTAAGTGTAGACAGTATTGCAATGATGCCATGTAATCCAAATATTGGAGGAAGTTCGAAGGGACATCTCGTAAGAGAAGTGGATGCTCTTGGTGGTGAGATGGGAAAGAACATTGATAAGACATTTATTCAGTCAAAAATGCTGAATAAATCCAAAGGTCCGGCTGTACATTCTCTCCGCGCGCAGGCAGATAAAGCGGAATATACGAAAGAAATGCGTAAAACTTTGCAAAATACGGACCATTTGACCATTCGCCAGGCCGAGGTTGCTGAAATTTTAACAGATATGGACCATTTCTTTGATGAAGATACGGATTGTAAACAAACTAACTCTGGAAAAGTGGATAACACATCTGATTCTGAAAAAAAGGTGCAAAAGATTACCGGAGTTCGTACGGTATCCGGAGGAACTTATCGATGTAAAGCAGTGGTTCTTTGTACAGGAACCTATCTTCGTGCGCGTTGCCTTACCGGAGAGATGATTACCCATACAGGACCGAATGGACTTTCTGCAGCAAATCATTTGACCGAATCTCTGTTGGCACACGGAATACAGACGCGCAGATTTAAAACAGGTACACCAGCCCGTATCGATAAGAGAAGTATTGATTTTTCAAAAATGGAGGAACAGTTTGGTGATGATCGAGTTGTTCCATTTTCATTTACAACCAATCCGGATGATGTACAGATTGATCAGGTATCCTGCTGGCTTACTTATACAAACGAGGAAACACATAAGATCATTCGTGAAAATCTGGATCGTTCACCGATTTATGCCGGTATTATTGAAGGAACCGGTCCGCGTTACTGTCCTTCCATTGAGGATAAAGTTGTAAAATTCGCGGATAAAGACCGGCATCAGATTTTTGTTGAGCCGGAAGGTTTAAGTACAAATGAAATGTATATTGGTGGTATGTCTTCCTCGCTTCCTGAGGATGTACAGTATCGGATGTATCGCACATTGCCTGGATTAGAGCATGCAAAGATTGTGCGTAATGCATATGCAATTGAATATGATTGCATTGACGCGAATTCACTTTTTGCATCATTGGAATTCAAGAATATTAATGGATTGTTCAGTGGTGGACAGTTTAATGGAAGTTCTGGTTATGAGGAAGCAGCATGTCAAGGATTAATCGCTGGTATTAATGCAGCGATGGAGATACAGGGACGTGAGCCTTTGATTTTGGATCGTTCGGAAGCCTACATAGGTGTTTTGATTGATGATCTTGTGACAAAGAAAAACCGCGAACCTTACCGCATGATGACTTCACGAGCGGAATATCGTTTACTTTTGCGTCAGGATAATGCAGATTTACGTCTGACAAAGAAGGGATATGAAGTTGGATTAATCTCACAGGAGCGTTATGACTGGGTTTGTAAGAAAGAGCAGCTGATTGATGAAGAAATCGAGCGTGTAAATCATGTGAAAATTGGTGCAAATGCAAAAGTACAGGCTTTGCTGGAGAAAAATAATAGTATTCCGTTGAATACAGGTACTACTTTGGCAGATTTGATTCGGCGTCCAGAGTTAGATTATGATAAATTGAAAGATATTGATGCAGATCGTCCGAATTTACCGGAAGAAGTGACAGAGCAGGTGAATATTCTGATCAAATATGAAGGTTATATTACGCGTCAGGTGAAGCAGGTCGATAAATTCAAACGTCTGGAAAAGAAAAAGTTGCCACAACATTTTGATTATAATGAGATTTCCGGATTGCGTATAGAGGCACAACAGAAATTGAATGAATTTCAGCCTTTGAGCATTGGACAGGCTTCGAGAATTTCAGGAGTTACACCAGCTGATGTGTCAGTATTGCTGGTATATCTGGAACAATTAAAATATTCAAATCCAGATTTATTTTATCAATTAAACTCTGGTAAGACAGAAAAATAGTTAAAATATATTAAAATGAGAATTAATAAAATAAAATAGGGGGGTATATGGAATATAACACACAACATTTTGTCAGAAAACTGAAAGCTATGGGAATCACCCTGACAGATGAGCAGGTACAACAATTCATTACTTATTATGAGATGTTAGTAGAAAAAAACAAGGTGATGAATCTGACCGGAATCACAGAATTTGATGAAGTATTAGAAAAGCATTTTGAGGATAGTCTGTCCCTGATTCGTGTTGTAGATTTGAACCATAATCTTAAGATTATGGATTTGGGCACAGGGGCAGGATTTCCTGGAATTCCGTTAAAAATTGCTTTTCCTAATTTGAAAATTACACTGGCAGATTCCTTAAATAAAAGAATCTTATTCTTACAGGATGTAATTGATGAACTACAGTTGAAAGATATTGCTGCAATTCACGGAAGAGCAGAGGATTTGGCACGTGATGCAGCATACAGAGAACAGTATGATCTGTGTGTTTCCCGTGCGGTTGCTAATTTATCCACACTGGCAGAGTATTGTCTTCCTTTCGTAAAGATTGGTGGTCAGTTTGTTTCTTATAAGTCAGGTGAATGTGATGAAGAAGTGCAGGATGCAAAGTCATCCGTATTTTTGCTTGGTGGTAAGGTAAAGAATGTAACAAAATTTAAATTGGGAGATGCAAAGAGATCTTTTATTGCAATTGAAAAGGTTGCAGGCACTTCAAAAAAATATCCCAGAAAAGCTGGAGTACCTTCAAAAACTCCACTAAAATAGAAAAATATTACATGTTATCAACAAATAAAGCGGAAAATGTGTACAAAACAGTTGGAATTATGTAAATATGTTGAAAAAAGGGATGTGAAAAAACTCAATCGAGTTTTTTCACATCCCCTTTTGTATATCATGTATTCCGTATTTTATCTGGAAAGGATATGTTCAATGATTTGATTAATTTTTGCAGGATTTTCTAACTGTGGATACAGTTTGCAGTTAGAAACATGAATTACCTGAATATTAGAATTAAGTTTATGATATTCTTCTAATGTATTCAGGTTATTCTTAATATCTGTACTTCCAATGATGTAGGTTTTATTTTTTAGTTTCTTTAATGCCTGCCGAATATCTACACCCATATAATTTCCTAAGAGGCTTGAGTATAAATATTTTCCGTTGCTGTTATCGGAATGGGATGCTTCATAGTAGGCATCCTTTATTTTGCTGGATACCATATTGGATTTAGAGTAATAGTTCGTTCGGAACTGTCGATCTAATCTGGCTGGGTTCATAAGTACATTGTAAATAAAGGTTCCAACAAGTGGAAGGTTAATAAGCATCTGTTTCAGCTTACTTTGACTATTTGGTATATAAGTTAATGTTTTCAAAGAAACAGGATTAATCAAGATGATGTTATTGATAATTGAATCATCCATCAGATTTGCCATGAGCACAAATGAGCAGGACATATTGGATGCTATAATATCTGTTTTTTCTTTAATAATATCTTTGATAAACGCAGTAATTAACTGTACATACATATAATTGGTGTAGCTTACACCTGGTTTGTCAGAAAGACCGCATCCTAATAGGTCAATGGTGTATACGGTATGATTTTTCTGAAGACGTCGTATGATATTTGTCCATTCTACGGAAGAACTGGATGAATTGGTATCATGTACTAATAAAATAGGACTTCCGGTTCCGGTTTTTGTATAGAAAATATTTCCTTGTTTCCAGGAATAATAGGATCCATTTTTGGTTGGAAGCATATTTTTGTTTGCAGCAACAGTTGCAACAAATCGATTGTAAGCGTACATGCCGGCGATTGCTGCTGTTGAAAATAATAAAAAGCGCTTTGTACTCTTTTTCATAGGAAACCTCCTTTTAATGTATATACTGTTATTATAGGCATTTTTGCGTAATTTTACAAATATATTTTATTTATTCCTTTCATTTATTTACAATATACTTTATAATATATATGTATTTTTATAATATTTATATCGAACGTATGTTTGAGGTACGAGATGGTTAGAGAGTATTTAGAAAAAACGAAGCTACAATTTGAGCAGAAAAAAGAAAGCATTATAGAGCAAATACGTTTATGCGAGAATAAACAGAAGGAAAATATAAAATTTATTCAAATGCTGGAAGAGACAAATGATTCCAGTTACGAAGCATTTTCTCCACGTGAAACAAATGTATTTAATCATAGAAAAATTGCAGAGCTTCAAGAGGAGCAAAAACAGGTAGAAGATCAGATTATTCATTTACAAAATCAAATTGGAGAGTTAGAGTTTAAGATTGCAGAAATAGCAAGTGTAATTAAAGTAGTAAAAAAAGATGAAGATGAAATTGGTAGTGATGAAGTAGATACAGACATGCGCTTAGCGTTACTTAATTCTGTAGAAACAGAAAGACAACGTATTGCGCGCGATTTACATGATTCTACAACTCAGAATTTAACTTCTCTTGTTCATAAGACGGAGTTATGTACGAAACTGATTGATAAAGATCCGGTTCGCTGTAAATTGGAACTTTTTTCGGTTAATAAATGCTTAAGAGAAATCATAGAAGATATGCGAGGTTTGATTTATGATTTAAGGCCTATGTCTTTTGATGATATTGGTTTTGATGTTACTGTAGAGAGATCTTTGGATAAGTTTAAGCGTTTTAACAATATTAATTGTGTTTATAAAGTAGAAGGAAAGCCATATCCGATTGACAATGTGGTTCAGATAACTTTGTTGCGCGTGATACAGGAGGCATGTAATAATGCAATTAAATATGCTTCTGCCTCAAATTTGATAGTGAGTATGAAATATAAAGATAGTCAATTGAAACTTATGATCCAAGACGATGGCAGGGGATTTGATGTTTCTTCTATACAATCTGTATCCAGAGATGATAATACGGGATTTGGTCTGTCGATGATGAAGGAAAGAGTTTATTTATTGTCTGGTAAGTTGGATATACAATCCAGTCCAGGTAATGGATGTTCTATTTGCGTAACAATACCTATTTTAAAGGAGGAGAGATAAGAGTATGGCAATAAAAATTATGATTGCGGATGATCATTCGATGATTCGCGAGGGATTAAAGAATTTATTAGAGTTAGATGGAGACATTCAGGTAATTGCAGAAGCGGTTGATGGTGAAGATTGTCTGGATAAGTTACAGGTAGTAAAACCAGATGTATTATTGTTGGATATTAATATGCCTAAGAAAAATGGACTTGAAGTTTTGAAATCCTTAAAATCTAAAAAATCAAAATTAAAAGTTCTGGTTTTGACTGTCCATAATGAAATTGAATATCTGATGAAAGCAGTTGATATTGGAGTAAATGGATATGTATTAAAGGATTCTGAATCTGCAGAATTAAAGAAAGCAATTTTTACAGTTGCTGAGGGAGAATCATATATCCAGCCAAGTTTAATTCCTGCACTTAATGCTAAAATGATTGAAACCAATAAGGATGCTGAAAAAATTAAGAGCCTGACTAAGAGAGAGTTAGATGTTTTAAAATTACTTGCAGTGGGAATGTATAACAAAGAAGTAGGAAAACGTTTGGAAATTAGCGAGAGAACAGTAAAAAATCATGTTTCAAATATATTTAAAAAACTTGGAGTTACTGATCGAACACAGGCTGCCGTATTCGCAATTCGTAATAATCTTGTACAGATACATTAACTAGAAAAGAGAAATGTTTCACGTGAAACATTTCTCTTTTTCAATGTATTATGAAATTACTTTTCAATTCTTTATATAGCAAAAATAGGTAAGTTTGTAGAAATGCACACTTTCGTGAAGTAAAATATTATGTTATAAATCCATTCAGAGGTGAGAGTATGTGGTAGGGAACACTTTCTTTTTTGAAACTATTTCAGACTTCCACCACACACATTTACAAAAGAATATAATATTTGTAATTTTATAAATTTTCTTCCGGGTCTTACTTAAAAAGCATCCAATAAGGATCGTTCCAAGTGCTATGAAATTAATTTTACTCATATGTGAGATACTAACTATATTCGAGTCGTTTGAAATAAAAACTGCTATTTACATGTAAGCATTATTTCCTATCAATTTCTTTATTTTAAAATTCCAAAATATTTATTTTTTTATATATACTTTTAAACTCGTATTTGCTTTTAATATATTAAAAAAATACTTTTTATTGTATATAAAATTTCTAATTGCTAATCGAATATATCGAATTAAATTTATAGAAATGAACAATTATATTTGAACAGTTATTTAAAACAATATGAAAAAAATCTGGCAAAAAAATAGAGAATAAATCAGTTGTTTTTTTATTATTATTAGTACAATTGATGAAATTACTTGAAAATGTTTCACGTGAAACATTTTATATAGAAATGCAATATGAAGAGTGATATAATGTAACAAGAACAATTGGGTTAAAATAAGTAATTAAGGAGAAAAAAACTAGAATGGGAAGAATAATTGCGATTGCAAACCAGAAAGGTGGAGTAGGAAAAACCACCACAGCAATCAATCTGGCAGCCTGTTTGGCAGAAAGTAAAAAGAAAGTATTGGCAATTGATTTGGATCCACAGGGAAATATGACAAGTGGATTGGGGGTTGATAAAAACGAAGTAGAAAATACAGTATATGAGCTAATGTTAGACGAATGCACAATCAATGAGAGTATGAATGATACAGTTATGGATAATCTTAAAATTATTGCATCAAATGTAAATCTTGCTGGAGCAGAAATCGAGTTGTTGGGCATAAATGATAAAGAGTATATTTTGAAAACAGCAGTGGACTATATTCGGGACGATTATGATTATATTATTATTGATTGTCCACCTTCACTGAATATGCTTACTGTTAATGCAATGACAACAGCAGATACTGTGTTGGTTCCAATTCAATGCGAATATTATGCGTTGGAGGGATTAAGTCAGTTGATTCATACAATCAATCTTGTACAAGAAAGATTAAATCCACATCTTCAAATTGAAGGCGTCGTATTTACTATGTATGATGTGAGAACTAATTTGTCAAATCAGGTAGTAGAGAATGTAAAAGAAAACCTTGATACAAAAATTTATGAGACGATGATACCAAGAAATATTCGTTTAGCAGAAGCTCCATCCTATGGACTTCCTATAAATATGTATGATTCTAAGTCAGCCGGAGCAGAGAGTTATCGAAAGCTGGCAAAAGAAATTATTAACAGAAAAGATTTGGGTTAAGGGAAGGGTTTTATAGTATGGCAGTAAAAAAAGGATTAGGAAAAGGATTGGATTCTCTGATAGCTGATAAGGTAAGTACAAAGCAGATGGCGAAAACAGAAACACCTACAAAATTAAAAAGCGAACATGCAGCGGATGCAGTGATGATGGAGATCGCAAAAGTTGAGCCAAATAGAGATCAGCCAAGACAAAAATTTGACGAAGATGCTTTGTTGGAATTGGCGGAATCTATTAAACAGTTTGGTGTGTTACAGCCTTTATTAGTACAGGAGAGAGATGATTATTATGAAATTATAGCTGGAGAGAGAAGATGGAGAGCTGCTAAGTTAGCTGGAATAAAAAAAATACCGGTAATTATCAAAAAACTGACTGCACAGGAAATTATGGAAATCTCTTTGATCGAGAATATTCAAAGAGAAGACTTAAATCCAATTGAAGAGGCTTTGGCATATAAGAGACTTCTTACTGAGTTTAATTTAAAACAGGATGAGGTTGCAGAGAGAGTATCAAAAAGCCGAACAGCTGTTACAAATGCAATGCGCCTGTTAAAATTAAATGATAAAGTACAGCAAATGGTAATTGATGAGATGCTAACTACCGGACATGCCCGTGCACTTCTTGGAATTAATGATCAAGAAAAACAGTATGAATTAGCACAAAAAATCTTTGATGAAAAGCTTAGTGTAAGAGATACTGAAAAATTAGTAAAGAGTATTCAAAATGAAAAGAAAAACAAAACAAATGTTCGAAAAGAAATTGATCCGAAATTAGAGGCTATTTATCATGATCTGGAAGAACAGATGAAAGGCATTTTGGGAACAAAAGTTAGTATTAATCATAAGGATGAGAAGAAAGGTAAGGTAGAAATCGAGTATTATTCACAGGAAGAGCTCGATCGCATTATCGATTTGCTCAGAACAGTACAAAAATAGGTATAATATCCTATTTAAAAATGAATGAAAATATAGGAGAATAGATAATAGGAGAGTAAATATGATTTCACAATATTTAGGTTTTGATTCTGATTACATTATTTTAGGACTTGCAGGATTTTGCATTATCTTATTTATTCTTGTAATTGTAAATATGGCTCAAACCAGTAAGATGAAAAAGAAGTATAAAAAATTTATGAGTGGCAAAAATGCAAAATCTCTGGAAGAAATATTGGTTAAGAAATTGAATCAAATTGATTCATTGGTTGATGCGAATGCCACAAATGAAAAGAACATCAAAAAAGTAGTCAACAATATGAAATTTACCTTTCAAAAAGTTGGTTTGGTTAAATATGACGCCTTTAACGAAATGGGAGGAAAACTTAGTTTTTCGTTGGCATTGTTAAATGCATCCAACGATGGATTCGTATTAAATGCAGTACATAGTAGAGAAGGCTGTTATACTTATATCAAAGAGATTATTGATGGTAATTCCATTATTGTTTTAGCAGAAGAAGAGCAGGAAGCGTTAAATATGGCTATGGAGGCAGAAAAACCTGCAACAAAATAACAATGGGGTGCAACGTATGAGGATAAAGTCAGTTAGTGGCTTAAATGGCAATGAGGTTTTGGCGGAACCAATACTGACAAATGAAAATGTAGTGCTTATTCCAAAGGGAACAGTTTTAAAAGAAGAATATATCCCTTTAATTCAGTCACTGGAAATCAAAACATTAATGGTAGAAGATCCATATGAATATATGGAAAAACCAAATACCATTATAGATCGAATCAGTTTAAATCGAATTATTGAACGTGTTAAAAAAATAATGGAGAATCATATTTATCATTCCAACAAATCATTGCGTGAATTTGAAATGATTGCGAATGAAAGCGTTAAAGTAATGAATGAAATGCCGATGGATTTTATAATTGATATGGATGAGCATACAGCAAACCTCTATGAGCATACAGTTATGGTTACTTTACTGGCAATTAATGTGGCACGTAAACTGAAAATGGATAGAAATAAGCAGTACAATATCGCATTGGGATGTCTTCTTCATGATATTGGCATTCGCTATATCACTACAAAGTATGAAAATCAAGACTGGAACAAAGTTGATCCGGTAGAAGTATTTGAGTATAAAAAGCACACAATTATGGGATTTTCCGCTTTGGAAGAAGAAGGCTGGGTGCCAGATATTGCACGTAAAATGGTTTTGTCTCACCACGAAAGAATGAATGGAAGCGGATTTCCAATGCGACAAAAGAATCGGGAATTGGAATGTAAAATTATCCAGGCATGTGATGCTTTTGATTGTTATATATCGGGAATGGAATGCAAACGAATGTCTGTGCAGAATGCAATTGAAAGAATAACCGATGAGGCTGGAACGCTTTTTGAAAAGAAAATTGTAAAAAGCCTTCTTTCTGGTATTGCGTATTATCCGGTTGGAACAACAATCAAGATAAGCAGTGGAGAGAAAGCAGTCGTAATTTCACAGACAGACGATCCGAAAAGTCCGATTATTTTAATATCGGATGACGAAAAAGAAAAAAAACATAATCTAATGTTAGAAAAGGATATTTCAATTCTCCATATTGTATGATACAATGAGCGGAAGAGAGTTATTTGAGAAAAATCATTTGTATTAGAAAGGGGAACGCAGGTGCATAAGTTTTTGCGGGCAATCGGATTTTCTAACATACGTAAAAAAGATATGGAAATCATTCTGGATGAAATTATTGAGCATCCGGAAATGATGAAAATTACTAAAGATTCCGAAGGTAATGAATTCGCAGAATTATCAAGATCATTTGCTTCTAATATTGGTATTACAGTCCGCGGTAATTATCAAGACGATGATTCATTTAAAATGGAATATTATTACCCTTACTTATTGGGAACGCGTATCTCTACAAATGAGCAGATTGAAGTTGAAAAACATGCAGAAAAAGAATCATATGCAGGTGTATGCGATGAATTAAATATTGGCGTAACACTGATTTTTTATTTACAGAATGTGGCAGATTATCTTGCAGAAATAAACAGTAGGTTTTCGGCAGTGCATTATGGAGCGAGATTAGCAGGATTATCCGTTGAAGGTAAAATTTTGTGTCCAATTCTTGATAAGACGAAGAAAGCAAAAGCAGGGATACCTAATCGGGAACAGCGCAATCAGTTGATGGCGCAGGCCAGAGAAGGTGATGAAGATGCCATCGAAAGTCTGACATTAGAAGATATGGATACATATGCTCTCATTACAAAAAGAATTGCAAAGGAAGATGTATTAAGTATAGTAAAATCCACTTTTATGCCATTTGGAATTGAAAGTGATCAGTATACAATCTTAGGAGAGATACTGGATTTTGCGCGTCTTATAAATAAGTATACAAACGAGACAATCTATGCGATGAATATTGAATGCAATGATATTGTATTTGATATCTGCATTAATGAAGAAGATTTGTTGGGTGAGCCGGCAATAGGAAGACGTTTCAAAGGAAATATCTGGATGCAGGGAAGTCTTTGTCTGGAATAAAATACAGGTAATTCGTCACGAAAGTGATTGGATTTTATAGATATGGCAGCCGGAGCCAAAAGAGCTGAAAAGCTTGAAAATACGGCATTTGTTCTCGTAGTTAAATGGATATAACAAGCGCCTCCTAAGGTTCAATCATGGTTGAGACTTATGGAAGTTGAGAAGTGATAAGTCAGAGTTCGATTCCAACAGGGATTGCCCTGAATGTCAAAATTAGATACAATGGAAATTCATCACAAGAGTGATTGAATTCATAGATATGGCAGCCGGAGCCAAAAGAGCTGAGAAGCCCGAAAATACGGCATTTGTCTCCTTAGTTAAATGGATATAACGGGGTCCTCCTAAGACTCTATTGTAGGTTCGATTCCTATAGGAGACGCTCATTTTTAGCGG
>ENA-OUUV01000392-OUUV01000392.1-human-gut-metagenome-genome-assembly--contig:-NODE-392-length-28542-cov-9.507179_pt1 | contig 28542 bp, 23 predicted proteins | sample MGYA00237952_ERZ548838 | MGnify/ENA primary metagenome ERZ548838 (study PRJEB26490, sample SAMN05194705) | human gut metagenome | biome: terrestrial biome; feature: human-associated habitat; material... | reverse complement strand
TATTCACAAATCTTATATCAGTTTTTAACGTTTACACAAAACTTGAAACGGTCTCGTCTCTTTCGACCTTGTTTTATGCCTTTTTTCTTAATTTTTACTTAATTGTTTCTGCTAGCTCAATCGTTTTGGCGTCTACGCCACTTGCCAGAATCTGCTCCGGAGTTTCTCCATTTCGCAGACGCAAAACCACTGTTGCAAGAAGATTTTGTCCTTCCTCACGTATGCCATCAACAAATGATTTTTCATTATATTCTGTAATACACACGTCCAACACCTCCGCTCTGTGCTTGAGTAAAAAACTTTTCAAAACATTGTGCTCGATACAATCAGTTACCGCCGTATCAACAGCATCTTCAAAACCCATGCTTACACTGTTTTTGCGGATCTCATTGATCAATATCATATACTCTTTCAACGGCTGACACTTATCTAGCAAATCATCATTCTTACCGTCATTAAGATTGATCATATTTGCTGTCCACTCAAAGTCTCCGCTGGTATCTGGATTAATAAAAGAATCCGAAAGCCTTAATTGCATAAATGCAGGCTGCTCATCCATTCCATTATACAATACGGTATACTTAGGAGTTGGCAATTTTATAAGCATCTTCCCATAAATATTAAGATGGTTCTCTGTTATATATTTGTCATACATCTTTCCAAAGTACAACAAGCCCCTGATCGGCATATTCGGATTAAATGTGCTTTGCTGCTCCCATAAATACAAAAAACTATCAAGAAGGATTGAAACATCATTCTTCATTTTTATATAGATAACATCCTCGATCGTATAGATCTGGATGTCGTCCGTGTTCGTATAGGAAGTATTGCATAACGCATTATACAATGATAATATATTATCCTTATACTCTTCATTTCCAAACAGCAGACAAAACAACCGATCCTTGTACTTCTTATTGATCATACAGTTTTCCTCACTTTCCCCATATGTGTAAATGAAATTTTCTATTTATACTGGGAAAGTCAGATCCGCTTTGTAATCATATTATAGCATACGCCATGAATTTCGCAATATACATTCACGCCACTGCCTTCCCTAATATTCAATTAAAACTCATGGTATTGTGAGTGCATGAAAACTACACTCTGGATGATTTGCACCGATGTAAAACGTGACATCGAATATGAATTATTTGAGTTTGTGGATATAGAATAACCTAGATATAACTATCTGTCAACAATAAATTCTATTTCGTTTCCTCATCTGCCCGGTGGAATTTAAACTGACACACTGAATTCCAGAGCCCGTCTTTCATGTCATAAAACTAACAATCTTTCGATAAGTTGGCTTAACTATAGCAGAAAGCAGGAGATTGAAAGACTCGAAAGGGGACAGATTTGAAAAAGTCTGCCCTATACCCTTCCCCTACTTTCATAGCATATATGAGCAATCTAAATTCTAAATTATATGAACGTATCCGCTCAATTTATGAACATAGCCAAATTTTGCTGCCCGATAAAATACCCAATTGCAAAAATTAAATTTACATTTCGTTGCACAACAGATGGGGTTGTAAAAAACTCCCCTGACAGAAAAATGGATTGTATAAGTGATCGGCTTACTCCGAGCAATTATATTGTTCGTCCACTTTCCATTCTCATCTATGGCATTGCATACATAACGATAATTAATTTTTACTGTATAATTTCCAGTCGCTAACCCTGATGGAACCGTAAATGTAATTCTTGGACATTTTCTCACTTCATCCTACTCTTCGTCATACAGGGATTCATTTAACTCGGTATCTTCACATACGAATTCCATATCTCCATGAAGACCTTTTGGATCAATATTTCCAAATTCATAATCATCAACCTCAACCGGGAATAAAATCATAGCGCCAGCACTGAGCGTGTTCATATTAAATTCTGTCTTTGAGCCCTCTCGTGCATCCGCAATACAAACGATACGTTGTATTTGCTTCAAGATTACCGATCTCGAAATAACTATTCCAATTATCGCTAACCCAGTCGTCAATATCTTTTAGTTCTATACCGGAATCTTCTTTTACACACGCATACTGGTAGTCTCTTTTACTTTTTATGACAACTGAATTTTTCAATACACCCGCTATTTCCGGAAAGGAAATAATAAACTTATCTCCCGTACATGAAAAAGTTACATCACACAGCGACTCATAACAGGTATTTGTCTGCGTATCCTCATTATAATAATATAAATTAATACCCATTTTTGCCGTTGCTTTGTTATCTGTACGGCTCAGTAAGTTCTGATAGACAACCTCATAATCATCATTCTTGAATTTTGCGTCCAGAAAATCTACTAATGCATCCTCGAAAAGAACCGGTGTTTCCAACGCACTGACGGAAGCCACAACCTCGTTTTCTGTGCTTTCTGCAATCATTTTTGCAGCCTGTGCCTTGATCTCACTCAGGATCTTGCTGTCATATGTAAAACCTTTTACATATTTTTTGCCGTTCAGATGCATGGTCAATGTGTACTTTCCATCTACCATATTAGAAGACAGTGCAACATAGTATCCGTTTTTTCTATCCTTCTTGATGGAAGTAACACCGAGTGTGCTGCCGTTGGAATCCTTGATTTCCATATTTGATGCATCAAACTCATCCGGAACCTCTGCAACATCTCTCTTCTTGCCATAATAAAAGGCCTCCTATGATTTATATTTTACCATAGAAGACCTTGCTGTTATTAGCTATTTACAGAAAAAGTTTCACACACGCGCGAATGCTTAATGCATTCGCCTATTTAATAACCATCATTACTCTAAATAGAAATCTCCATTTCCCTGAGCCAGTAAATAAACCTTACTTATGGTCTCGTTTGGTTTCAATCCATTTCCATGATTGTTATATGTTACAGTAACCGTATTTCCTGTAATTGTTGCACTTATATTTCCTGTGATAGAATATACATCTCCATGTATTGTCATCACAACTGTAACAGAATCTACTTCCTCAGATGATGTATTTGTAAAATCGACATCATACTGCTTATTCTGCGACCACGCAGCAACTTCTTTCAATGAATATGTGCCATTACCAACTGCACTTGCACCACTAGCTGCATATACGCCTTCTGCCAAATCATTATTAACCATTACTAATGGTTTCTCATATGTTTTCATATACTTACCTCTTCTATGCCACTTTATTTATGCTGTGCACACTCATGGTTACATGAAAGCACGACACCTGTTATTGCTAAACCATCTGCTGAGCTTACGTTCACATCACCTAAGCCAATATTATCTCCTGCATTGTTATGATAGCTATATGAAATATTAATACTGTTTGTTCCGTCACCACCTGCCAATGTTCCATTAGAACCAACATAAGTAACCGGTTGATTAAATGTCAATGTCAACATCTGCTGTGTACTATGGTGACCATCTGTTGCCGCATGAGATCCATCCATATGAATTACATAATACTGTCTGCCTTCTGCCGGTGTCTGTGTAATATTTGCACTTACAGTATAACAATCACCACTGGCTGCATACACACCTTCTGCCAAGTTGCTGTTTACTACTGCAATTGGTTTTACATACTTTCTCATAATTATCCTCTCCTTTATACTTTATAAAATTACCATTTCACATTACATTCTGTCCGTTCTTTTAAGTATATGTGAAATTTAAAACAAACTACAATTCCTTACCATAATTATAGATTGCGTTTTTTTCACTGTCAATAATCCGCAAACGAAAATTTGCGAAACCTCTTAACCCTGACACCAAATTTATGCTGTGATACCTAACGTTATCCTGTCGCACTTGAGGTATAAACATTATGGTTATCTTTGTAATATATATCGCACCACATTTTCAATAGTTTATAGTGATATACTGCTACTTAATAGCTTTCCCGCAAACTTCTGACACAAAGTCTTGTTTTCACATCTTCTGCATTGGAAAACGTTCCTTCCTGTACGTCCTCATCCTTGAAATTCACAGTAACCGTATCTCCTGTAATGTAAAAATAATTATCACTGAAAATGACATCTGCATCTTTGAAATCAAGTTCCACAAATGGCGCAAATGTATTGCTTTTTATATGAATGGCATAGCCTTTCGCTTCTCTTGTCACCTGAATTTTATATTCCGGCTGTGCAAGTTCAAGATGCTTATATGGAGCGAGTACTTCCACCTCATGAATCTGTTCCGGATATCCTGCAATCTGCACATTTGCCTCCACAAAGTTTTCATATGCATTCTGAATCGGAATTGTTGCTACGCATTTTGCAGAAAAAGCATCCAGCTCGCCGGATACATCAAGTGCCTCCTGAATCTCACAGACAAAATTTTTGCGACAAAGTGTTCCATGATAGGACACCTTTTCTGTAGTCTCGTTCGTCAGATAAAATTCCACCACCTGCTTTTCTTCATTCACACGAAGGCTGCCTGCGAGCTGTGCATAGAATTTTCTTGCCATGTAATGCAGTGCTTTCCAACGGCCATAGTAGTCAATGCTCGCCCAGGATGCTACCGGCCAGTTATCATTGATCTGCCAGTAAAGCGTTCCCATGCAGCGGCCACGGTTTCTGCGCCAGTGATCCACACCGCTTTTGATTGCGATACCCTGTAAGATCTGCGTTGCATACAACAGGCTCTCAAAGTCCTTTGGATAGCGGAGATTCTCTGACAGGTAATACAGCATCTTGCCATTTGCAGAATCATTTTTCTGATGATTCTCCATAACCTTTGAGAAAATATTTCGGTCGCTTTCCTTCGTGTAAGACGCAACGGTCTTTATCGATGGAAACGACTGGAAGCCAAATTCCGAACAGAAACGGAAGAAATATTTCTGATAATCCGTAAAAGGCTTCTGTCCATGCCATACATCCCAGTAATGGGTATCTCCCCGGTTCTCGTCATCCGGATTATCGAAACATCCACCGGAAGACGGGGATGAACGCCAGTAGAACGTATCCGGATCATTGGCCTTTACCACACGTGGCAGAATTTCCTCGAACAGGCGAATATAGTCTGCGCGCAGGTAATCACTCTCTGTCTGGAAATCGCCCCAGTGATGCCATGCGGACTCAATCTCATTGTTACCGCACCACAGTCCAAGACACGCATGATGCCGGATTCTGCGCACATTATCTTCCGTCTCGCGGGAAACATTTTCCACGAAATCATCGTTCGCATCATAGACATTGCATGCAAAAAGCAGATCCTGCCATACGATCAGTCCGTAGCGGTCACAAAAATCAAAGAATGCATCCGAAGGGAAGAAACCACCTCCCCATACACGAATACAATTGAAATTTGCACGCACACAGGATTTCAAAATATAATCAATTTTCTCTGTCGTAATATTTGGGTAGACCGCATCATCCGGAATATAATTTCCGCCCCTTGTAAAAATCTTCATACCATTAACTTTAAAACAGAATTCGCTGCCCCATTGATCCTTATCCTGACTGATGGTAAGTGTACGCAGTCCAATTGTCTTTACAACGGAATCAGCCCTCTTTGCATCGGATGCTTTCTCATCCGAAAAAGCCACTGTCAATTGATACAGATTCTGCTCACCATATCCATTTGGCCACCAGAGTTTCGGCTTCTTTACTACAATCTCTGCTGTCAGAACACCATTGGCACTGTCTGTTGTATGTGCAATTGCTTTGATTTCAGTCTTTTCTTCCTTTCCTGCAGCATCTTCTACAACACCATCGCCAAATTCCCGCAATGTCACACCCATATCCTCCGGCAAGATATCCGGCACATTTCCACCTGCATCTTCCAAACGAATCTCTGTGCGCACCTTCACACTGCCATCCGTCTGATGTTCCTGATAAATATGTACATCCGCAATACGCTGCTTAGAATAAGCTTCCAGATAAATATCCCGGAAAATTCCCGCGTCTACAAGCTGTGGGCCCCAGTCCCATCCAAACATGGAATGTGCTTTTCGCACCAGTTCATTTCCTTCCATCGCACCGCATGGCACATAATGGATCTCTCGATTTTCACGGAATTCATAATTCTTAATGTATTTCAATACAGAGAAAAAACAAATCTCTATTGTATTCTCTCCCTGTTTCAAATACTTCTTAACGGGAAAACGATAGGTTCTATGCATGTCTGATGTCTTTGCAACAGATACACCATTGATTTTAATTTCCGACAGCGTATCCAATCCCTCACAGACCAGTTCCACTGTTTCTTCGTTCAACAGATCCTCCTCCACAGAAAATGTCCGTGTAAACATAAAATCATTCCAGAACATCTCTCTTGTGGCATATTCATTTTCTCTATAATACGGATCTTCAATTTTTCCTGCCGCCAAAAGCCCGGAAATCACGCTTCCAGGAACTTCCAGTGAAATTGTTTCTCCGTCCGGAAGCTTACGCATCTGCCAGCTTCCATTTAAATATTTTTTATTCATATTTTTATACCTTTCTATGATTGTTTATACAAGCCTCTCATCTACAAAACTTTGTGTACCTTTTTTGCACAACAAGTTTATAAAATTATATCACGTTGCACAGATAACTTCCATTAATTGTCAGTGTATTTTCTTCATATTTTGCTTTTTTCTGGTCACAATATTCTCAAGCACATAGGAACAAACGAGTCGAACAAAAAAGCACCACGGAACATTGTAATCTACAATTTTTCCAAGCGAATTTGCCGACCTGTGACACCTGTGTGTCGTCGGCAAACCTGTCCGGCAAACAATATGAAAACTATTTATCAGGAGGTGGCTTTTATGTCAGCAAACAACAGTTCATCCGGATCAAACCGTATGGCCGTACCGGAGGCAAAGGAAGCAATGAAGCGTTTCAAAGAAGAGGTTGCAAGCGAAATCGGAGTACCTTTAAAGGATGGGTACAACGGTGACTTAACATCTAAGCAAGCCGGTTCTATCGGTGGGGAGATGGTTAAGAAGATGATTATGAAGCAGGAGCAGCAGATGCAGTAGTAATACGCGTCTGAAGAGATTTTCAATCTCTAAAGCTCCAAAAAAGCAGGTCGTTAAGCGGCCTGCTTTTTGAGTATATTTTTATATTTTTCCAGTATGTTTTTAAAATCATTTACAAGCCTTTTCATATATGATTTAATCATCATATATAAAACGAATTGGAAGGAGTGGTTTTTATATCATTATATCAACAAATATCCGCGGAGTATCTACGACTCCAAGAAGAGCTTCAGCTCATTCAGGAACAATTGCAACATTTCCCCCAAGGGAAACTCATCTGTGCCCGCAACGGTACACGTACCAAATGGTACCACAGTGATGGGCATTCCAAAAATTATATCCCCAAAACACAAAAAGAATATGCACAGCAATTAGCCATAAAAACATATCTTCTGGAAAAGCAGAAGAATTTGCAAAAAGAATTAAAAGCAATTGCCTTTTACCTGCGACATGCTGATTCTTCTCTTAATGGTGCCGAGCAAATGTTGGCGAATGATTCAGCCTATCGTCCTTTGCTAATGGAACATTTCCAACTCAGTTCTCAGGAAATCCAAGCCTGGACCGATTCCCCTTATAGCAAAAATAAAAATTATCCGGAACAACTAATATATAAAACCTGCAAAGAGGAATATGTGCGTTCCAAATCAGAATCACTGATTGCAATGAATCTTTATATACAAAAAGTTCCATACCGATATGAATGTGAATTAAAGCTTGGGAGTATCACTTTATATCCAGACTTTACATTACGTCATCCTTCAACCGGAAAAACTTTTTACTGGGAACATTTCGGGATAATGGATACACCTGAATACCAAAAGAATGCAGTTGACAAAGTTTCATTATACATGCGTCATGGCATTTATCCACAGGATCGTTTAATTATTACCTACGAAACAAAAGAGCATCCCTTGGACACTAACCATATTCAACAGCTTATAGAATTTAATTTTCTCCGTTAAATTTTCAATTAAACCGCCTTAACCATAGGACATGTAATGTAATCACCTGTAGCATTTTCAAATTAATGTTCGGCATAAGGTTCATTATGGGGTCTATAGCAAAAAATTCTTCTAAAAGACCCTTTTTGCCATCAAAATCATGTAAAAAACCTGTTTTCAAAAGCTGTTCAGGGTCTATATAAAAAAATAGCATCAAAATACCCCGCATTTGTCGGAAATGCGGGGTATTTTGGAATAATTTTTCGCCAGGTACCCCAAAACGGAAAATATAAGCGGTTTTTGATACCAAACGGGGTCTTTTATTATAATTTTTTGATATAGACCCCACCAGCAATATTGTATATGATATTGCCTTTCAACTCATCATAGTTTCATTTTATCTGACCTGTTTTTTTCAAGTTTCCAGTTCTCTATATTTCTAACTTGCCAGGATCCTAACACTTTAAGGTTCCACTACTCTATGCTTCTAACACTTTGATGTCCCACCGGTTTAAACTTCCAACTCTTCGAGTTGCTGGGAAAGTGCCTCCCAGTTCTCCATGTCTTCCAGAATTTCTTCCTCCAATGCGTCGATTTCTGCCTGAATCTCGGTCAGTTTGGAATAACTGGACTGATACTCCGGTCTTAAAAGTTCTGCCTTTAAAGCCTCCAACTTTTCTTCTTTGACTGCAAGTTCTTCCTCGGCACGCTTTACTTTTTTCTCAATCTTGGAACGTTCCTTGCCCGGATTATAGTATGCTTTCTTCCCGGCTCCGTCCATTTTACCGGCTTCCGCTGCGCCGGAAGCTTTGCCTGAGGCAATGGATGCACCATTCTGGCTGATTGCTCCACCCAAGGCAGCCGGTGTCTTACGATAGCTGCCGGCTGACTCTTCAGCCTCCCGATCCAGTTTCTGCTGGTATTCTTCATATCCAAACTGGTAAAGGTTTGTCGTACCGTCTTCAAATACCAGTAAACGATTGGCTACTTTACGCACAAAATAACGATCGTGGGAAACAAAGATCAGTGTACCCGAATAGTCTTTTAACATGCTCTCTAATGTTTCTTTCCCAACGATATCCATATGGTTGGTCGGCTCGTCGAGAATCAGGACATTCGGGCGACGCTTTAAAATCTTGCAGAGCGCAAGACGCACCTTTTCCCCTCCGGAGAGCATATCAATGTTCTTGAACACATCTTCCCCTGTAAACATAAAAGCACCAAGCGCATTTCTGGCTTCCGTCTCCGTGAGATTTGGAAATTCATCCCAGAAATCATCCAGCACAGTTTTCCGGCTGGAATACATCGCCATCTGCTGATCAAAATATCCAATCTGCACATTGGTTCCGAAATGATATCCACCGGATAATGCCGGAAGCTGTCCGACCAGCGTCTTTAACAGAGTTGACTTGCCCAGACCGTTTCCACCGAGAATACCTAACTTTTCACCTTTTTTTAGGTCCAGATTGACGGTAGAAAGCGGATGATCATACCCGATCTGTAAATCAGAAATCAAAAGTACATCGTTTCCGGTTTCTTTTTCCGGTTCAAAGTTGGCATGGAAAGTACGGGTATCAAATCGGTCCGGTGCCTCTATTTTTACCATATGCTCGATGGCCTTTTCCTTGGAATGTGCCATCGAAACCTTCGTCGGTTTGTTCTTGAAACGATCCACGATGCGCTGCAGACGCGCGATTTCTTTCTGCTGCGCATTATAGTCCTTCATCAGCTTATTATAATTTTCTTTCTTGCGTTCCATGAAGTTCGAATAATTTCCTGGATAACGGGTCGCTGTGCCATACTCAATTTCATATACCACATCTACAACGTTATCAAGAAACATACGGTCATGGGAAACAACAACAACCGCCTTCGGATAATTTTTCAGATAAGACTCCAGCCACTCGATCGTCGTGATATCCAGGTGGTTGGTCGGCTCGTCCAAAAGCAGAATATCTGGTTTGCTCAACAGCAATTTGATAAATGCGATCTTCGTCTGCTGTCCGCCGGAAAATTCCGATAATGGTTTCTTGCGTTCCTCTTCCGAAAAGCCAAATTTGCGGATGATCACATCGTACTCTTTTTCAAAATAGTACCCGCCATCTTCCTTGAATTTTTCTTCCATCGCCATATATTTTGCCACTGCCTCCTCGGAATAATCGGTCTCCAAAGCAACTGCGGCTGCCTCAAGTTCTTTTTTCCGACGCTCCATCGGAGCAAAAACCTTGCGCACTTCCTGCTCGAGCGTAATGGACGGATCTTCAAATGCAATCTGCTTTAAATAGCCGATCTGTGGATTTCCGGCTTTTGCAATAAAAACATCCTCATCACTGTCACGCTTTTCGAGGTCAACCTCTCCGTGGATCAGTTTCAGCAGTGTCGTTTTTCCGCAACCGTTGCGACCAACGACTGCAATTTTTTCTGTATTTCTGATTTCAAAATTGATGTCGTGCAGAATCTCTTCATCTCCAAAAGAGACTGCTCCATGACAAATCTGATATAACATGTGATCTCCTTATTAACGAAATGCCTCTTCCTGAGAAGCAAGATAGCTGACGAACTGTTCTGCAGTACGTCCGGAAATGCCCCCATGGCTCAATTCCCACTTGTTTGCTTCCAGACGGAGCTGCTCGTCACTCATCGTAACTCCAGCACGTCTTGCAAGATGCTCTACAATATCAAAGTACTCTTTCTGTGTTGGTTTTGAGTAATTGATCGTAACACCAAATCGATTGACCAGGGAAAGTTTCTCCTCCACAGTATCCGAATGATGACGATCGTTGGAGTTGTCCTGATCGTTACGGTCGTTCCAGCTCTCCTTGATCAGATGACGACGGTTTGAAGTCGCGTAAATCAAAATATTCTCCGGCTTTGTCTCTACACCACCCTCAATGACAGCTTTTAAGAATTTATACTCTATCTCAAATTCCTCAAAAGAAAGGTCATCCATATAAATAATAAACCGATAGTTACGATTCTTGATATCAGCAATAATCTCAGAAAGATATTTGAACTGATGCTTGTAGATTTCAATCATGCGCAGTCCGTCTTTGTAATACTGATTGACAATCGCCTTGATACTTGTGGATTTACCAGTACCACTGTCACCGAATAACAGTACGTTGTTGGCTTTCTTTCCCTGTACAAAAGCTTCCGTATTGTCCACGAGCTTTTTCTTCTGAATCTCATAACCTACAAGGTCATCCAGCATCACAGTATCCATGTTGTTGATTGCACGGAATGTAAAGCTTCCCTGCGGGGTATCATCAATGCGGAATGCCTTATTCAGGCCAAACATACCAACACCATAGTCTTTATAAAATCCGGTTACCGCATCAAAGAACTCTTTTTCATCCTTTGCAGCTTCGAGCTTTTTGCTCAATGAGCGCACTTTCTCACTTACATTTTTGTTGTACATGAGATCCTTTTTATGAATTGCTTTGTAATTTGAAATCTGGCTGAAGCAGTTGATTCCAAGATCACGCTCAATTGGTCCGAAATCATAATCAAATAAAGCCTTAAAAATGCGGAAATCATTTTCCACGAGTGCGTTAACACTTCCCTCGCTTGCGCCGACTTTCTCACAAGTCATGCTGAATGGATTTTCACTCATCATGAGGAAAAATGTAAGATAATTGTGCCATAAATTATCATCAAATCCATAATCGGTTGCTACTTTTAAAATGCGCTTTACCTGCGTATTTATATCTCTCACAAGGCCGGTCTTGTTGTATTCTCCGGTCTCGTACTTTCCAAACAATTCTGCCATCTGGCGGAGGATGGAATTCTCCTCTAAGTCTCCATACATCAGTAATTGTGATACTTCCTGATACATTTTAATCGCCTCTTTCTTAATATGTGTTCTTTATTTCTACACGCTTTGGCTTCAAAAGCACGCAGAATCAATTGCTAATCATTTCTATCTTTTCGATTATGCCACACAAATTTAAGATATGCAAGTTTGATACCATCCGCATATGCATAATAACGTCAAAAGTGCTCCGCGGTATCTTTTCGCGAAGCACTTTGTGCTATAACCATTATTTCTGCTACTCGACTATACTGAATACAAATTTCTGCGTACTGCTTCCTGACTTTGGTGCAAACTTCAAATGTGCACCGCTCACAGCAACTCCGTCCTGAATGTCCAGATACATTCCGACTCCGTTTTTAATACATACAGTTCCGTCATCATTATATTCAATCGTTAGCTTCTGACAGTCATACCCATTGCCAGCCTGATACACCTGTCCTGTTGTTCCGGTCAGTCTGTGTGAACTGTAATCATTGTACAACACTGAAAAACCATTGACGTTATAGAAGAGAAATACCTGATTGCTGCCACCGTTTTTAGTGTACAATCCGATCTCTGCTCCGCTTAACCTTTCTTTTCCGAACACATCCAGACAAACTTTTGTATTGTCTGCCGGCGAAACGGCATACCTTATACCCGGCATCAGATAATCCTTTTCCTTACTTGCTTTGTATGCCCGGTAAAATGCAGTGATCACATTTTTTCTGTTCGCGCTGCCCCGGGATATCTTTCCACTCTGGTATGCTCTTTGAGGTGCATTTGCGACGCTGACAAGATTTTTTAAGATTTTATTACAATCACTCCGTGAGATTTTCTCATCCGGATGAAACTTCTTGTAGGAAGTCTTCTTCACAATTCCAAGTTGATAAGCCATAAGCACATATGGATCCTTCGTATCGGAATACGGAGATTTCCTTCCTACCTTAGGCAGCTTATGACCGGTCGCCTGATACCAATTCATAGCCAGTCTGCAGACTTCTGCTTTCGTCGCTTTTTTATTATAGTTTTTCAAAATCCCACTGTAAGCAATCTTTTCTTTTTTTGCCAGTTTTATGTACTGCTGATTTCCGTTGCCTGCACCTGCAAGATAAGCATCCGCAGAATTAAGATCCTTTCTTGGCATGTATGCGATGCAGTCTCTCCATAAGATCTGAGCCCATTTCGAATTATACTTTTCTTTGACGATCTTTACCCCATCCCCCACAAGGATAGCACCCATGCGATTTTTGGCCGTAGCCTTCGGCTTGGCATAGATAAAAAAATAATGCTCGGGATCCATGACGTTTCCCGCAATAACGGTCTTTTTAACTTTAGGCTTCTTCCCCGTCATTTGTTCATCGTACCATGTTGAAAAATGCACCCCATTAAACTTCGAATCTTTCAAGTCTACAATGTCTGAACCGATGACCTTCCATACTCTTCCTTCATAGAACACCCGGACTACCTGCTTGCCCTCACAGGCTTGCCTGCTATCTAATATATACAGGTCTTCTCCCTCCGGCAAGACGATTGAAGTGCCTATCACAAGTGCTCCCCCGGGACCAGCCTTTCCGATAGCGCTAAACAACGGCGGTCTTTCCAGATCCGTCAGATCCAATGTAAACCCGGGTGTGTTTACCATCTCCGCCTGCACGTTCTCCGGCAGAATAGTCACAACCATTGCAAGCACTAGCATCATGCAGATTATGGTTCGTAAATGTGATTGTTTTCTCTTAACTGCTCTCATATCCATCTCTCTTCCTGTTTCTATTTCTTATTTTCTATCCTTAATTTTAAGTCTCACTTTCAATTAAAGTAAATACAAATTTCTGCGTACTGCTATCTGATTTTGGTGCAAAGCACAAATGAGCATTGCTGACCGCCTTTCCACCCTTAATGTCAAGATACAGACCCTCTCCATTTTGAATACATACAGTTCCGTCATCATTGTATTCGATCGTCATCTTTTCACGTTCATACCATATTCTGTCCTGATATACCTTGTCGCGTGATCCGGACATTGTCTTTTGTGAGGATAAGCTGTTGATCGTTGTGAAACCATTAACATAATATATAAGGAATTTTTGATTCTTACTTCCCTTCTTAGAATATAATCCTATCTCAGCTCCGACGTCATTTTTTGCTTCAAAGACATCCAGACAAACCATCGGATTATCTGCCGGTGAAATTGTATAGGTAACTTCACTATAACGCCAATCATCGCCTCCGACCAGATAGTTCTTCTTCTGGAGCATCCTGTATGACCGGTAGAAATTACATAACGCCGTTTCTCTGGAAACACCGCATCCTTCATCCGTTGAATCTGAGCTATAGGTCTTCATATAGTCGTACACCTTTGAATTCTTTGTGATTTTGAGCAGCCTTTTTACCAATTGATTATACTGATTATTTGTCAGCATTTTATCCGGCCGGAATTTCTTATTGGAAGTACTTTTCACAATTCCAAGCTGATGTGCCATAATAACATAAGGATCCTTTGTATCCGTATACGGAGATTTCTTGCTCTGCTTCGGCAGCGTATGACCGGTTGCCTTATACCAGTTGACCGCAAGTCTGCAGAATTCCTTCTTCTTCAGGTCTTTGTCATAATCTTTCAAAATACCTTTATAAGTCAGTTTTGCTTTCTTTGCCTGCTTTACATCCTGTTGTCTCCGCAATTCAAGACCTGCCAGATCACCATCCGCATAATTGAGACAATCCTTTTTTATATATCCGACGCTGTAATTACCCCATAAAATTTCAGCCCACTCCGAGTTATAGTTCTCGTTGATTACCTGTATCCCTGCTCCAACCGCTACGAATCCGATGCAATTCTTGTCTGTTGCTTTCGGCTTTGCATAGATAAAGTAATAATGAAGGGGATCCATGACATCGCCTACCAAAGCGGTCTTTTTTACCTTTATCCCATTTTTTTTGCTTCTTTTTGTATACGTTGCATGCGCGGTTCCACGTGCAGTCTCTGCCAATCCCTCTATTCTTTTTGCTTCTACGGCCCAATTTCTGCCCTCATAGTACACCTGATAAACGTACTTGCCCGAGCAAATATGGAAGTCTTCCTCTATATAAACGGTCGCGCCTTCCGGTGCTTCCACTACCGTATTAAGGAATTTTGCGCCTCCCTTTCCGACCTTTCCGAAGCATTTAATATCTCCCGACCGTTTCAAATCTACCAGATCCATGGTAAAACCTGATTTCACGGTAACTGCCTGTGCATTCTCCGGCAGAATGGTCACAGCCATCACAAGCACCAACATCAGACAGATTGCGGTTCGTAAAGATTCCTTTTTGATAATATTCTTCATATACTCATTCCTCCCTTTTGACTTACGATTTATTACAGTAATTATATCAACTGGAGATCCTTTTTGACTTTCAGCGACACGAATTACACTTTTTTCGACATGAACGATGTGTAGGGGAATTGAGAAGTACATTCAGAAAGCGTAAATATCCTTTCCGCAAAGCAGAATGACGTTGACTGTAGTTCACTGTAAAACATATAAAAATAAAACTGATATATAAATTATCACATTTACATATCAGCTTGATTTTTAAAATGTCACTTTCATTGTGGTTCCCTTTCCCGGCTCACTCTCGACCATAATCTGTGCATCGTGCAGTTCCACAATATGCTTTACGATTGCAAGGCCAAGTCCGGTGCCTCCAGTCTGCTTCGAACGGCTTTTGTCCACGCGGTAGAATCGCTCAAAAATACGCTCCTGCTGATCTTTCGGAATCCCAATTCCGTTATCCGATACAATCAGCACCGGCTGCATATTCTCGTGTAGCACTTTCACATGTACCTCGCCGCCTTCGTTGTTGTAGCGGATTGCGTTGGCTGTCAGATTGTCCACCAGTTCCAATAGCATGCCACGGTCTGCACGCAGCTCACAAGTCTCCCCCTCATAGAACAATTGAATGCCACGTTTTTCGGCATTTACCGTCAGATTGCTCACGCATTCTTGTGCAATTGCATTTAGATCAACCTGCTCATAATGGATCAGATTTTCACTGTTATCCAGTTCTGACAGACGGATAATATCATTGATCAGGGAGAGCAGACGGTTCGCATTCTGTTGTATCTCCTTCGCGAAATGCGTCTCCTGTGCAGGATCGACCATATGATTTTCAATGAGTTCCGCATAACCGGAGATTGCCGTAAGTGGTGTTTTTAACTCGTGCGATACGTTTGCGGTAAAATCCTGCCGCACTTTCGCCGCCATCAGTATGTTCTCATGCTGTGCGCGGATCGTATTGACAAAAGGCACCAATTCCTTATAAGCCGGAGCTTTTGACGTATCCTCCATATTCTCCGCCATCACCTCGATTGGCTGCAAGAGTTGTCCCGTCAACAGATGTGCAAGGAACACACAGATAACGATGATAAGTACAAGGATTGTCGCAATCATTGGTGCCGCTGTCAGAAATACGCTCCATATACTTCTTGCCTGTGTAGCCACACGAAGCACCGTCCCGTTATCCAGAAGCAGAGCATAATAAAACGTTGTCATGTTCATGGTATTAGAGTTGCGGACGCATTCACCATCTCCAGTCAGAAACGCACTCTTAACCTCTGGTCGGTCCGCATGATTTTCAAGCTTATCCGTATTTGCATCATTGTCGTAAAGCACTGTTCCGTCTTTATCAATCCATGTAATCCGCAGATCTTCCTTAGCGATATCGAAACTTTTTGCCGGTGTACTCATGTCATCGAATACTTCCGCTTCGCCAAGCATCTGCGCCTGAATCTTTAAATCTTTGCGCACCTGTTTCTGAAACAGGCTATAGTACACACACGTCATGCAGACAAGTGTTGCTAAAACTGCAAGTATCGCTATTCCAATCAGCCTTACATTAATTTTCTGTTTCATAGGGTCTCCTTTTATCCCTCATATCATTTTTATTCAATCACATATCCCACATTGCGGACAGTGCGTATCTTCGTTCCTGCTTCCCCAAGTTTCTGGCGCAGTGTTTTGATATGCATATCCACGGTACGGGATTCCCCTTCGAATTCCGTTCCCCATACATGGCGCATGATTACCTCACGGCTCAATACGACATTCTGATTCGTCATCAGAAGACGCAGCAGCTCATATTCCTTAAAGGTAAGTTCTACCGGCTGATTGTCCACGTAGACTATATGGCGCTCGTGATCCAGAAGAATATGTTCCATCTGCAAAATTTTAACATCCTCCGTCTCTGTACGGCGAAGCAATGCTTTGACCCTCGTGATCAGCTCCATAATGGAAAAAGGTTTCTTTATGTAATCATCTGCACCATCGTCAAGGCCCTTGATCATATCCATCTCTGCTGTCTTGGCAGTTACCATAATCACCGGGAGGCGCTTGGTCTGCGGATTTTTACGTAACTTGCGCACAATATCATAGCCACTTTCATCCGGCAGCATCACATCTAAAAGCACCAGATCCGGCATAATATCCTCCAGTTTTTTGTAAAAATCCTTTGCCTTTTCAAAGGCGCAGACCATATAATTGCTGTTTTTTAACGCAATTGTTTCAATTTCCCGGATGTTTTCATCATCCTCTACAATATAAATCAAAGCCATAACGATTTCCTCTTCCTTCTTTATTTGCGCTTTTTCTCTGGAAGTGCATATTTTCTTGATAGTGCATAGAATTCTTCTTCAAACCATGGCGCTTTTTCTTCTTTTACCACATCCAGATATTCATGTGTGTCAAAGCCATCTTCATTGACTCTGATCATGCATACCGCGATGTTGGAACAATGATCCGAAATACGCTCATAATTCGTAATAATGTCTTCCAGAATCAGTCCCAGTTCAATCGTACATTTTCCTTTTCTGAGTCGATGTACATGCCGCTGTTTGAGTTCAATACTCAGTCCGTCAATCACCTGTTCAAAAGGCTCGATACGACGGGCTTTTTCCAGATCCGCTTCCACAAAAGCGGAGCAGGTGGCTTCCACAATATCTTTCAATGCCTTTGAGAAAACTTCCATCTCCTCTAACGCTTTCTTTGAAAAATGCAGATCTTTTTGATTCATCTCTGTCAGGGAATCCGTGATATTTACCGCATGGTCGGAAATTCGCTCAAAGTTGCCGATACAATGCAGTAAAATAGAAAGTGTCCGGCTGTCACTTTGCGACAGATCACAGTTGTTCAATTTCACGAGGTATGTGCCAAGCGCATCTTCATAACGATCCACACTCTGTTCAAGCGCAATAATTTTTTCTACACGTTTTCCATCATAAATATGCAGATTTTCCAAAGATAATTCCAGCGCATCTTTTGCTTCTTCTGCCATTTTTATGGTTGCATTCTTGCAAAGCTCCATGGCAAATGCCGGTTTCTCCAGAAAACGCTCATCCAAGATTGCAAATTCATCCGGTTTCTGTTCCTTTTCGTCTGCATGTTCCGGAATCGTGATCTGCGCCAGTTTTACCAACTGATTGCCAAACGGATATAAAAGAAGCACGGCTCCAATATTGAACAGACTGTGTACCACAGCGATTCCTGCTGCATTCGCCGGTGTATCCAAAAATGCGAATCCACCAATGACTGCATTGATTCCATAAAATACTACCATAAATATTATAGTGCCAATCAGGTTAAAGTACAAATGAATCATGGATGCACGCTTTGCATTTTTGCTGGCACCGATCGATGAGATAATTGCTGTCACACAGGTTCCAATATTCTGTCCCATAATAATTGGAATTGCGGTCTTGTATCCGACAGCTCCTGTCACGCACAATGCCTGCAAAATACCAACCGATGCGGAAGAACTCTGAATGACCGCTGTAAGAACCAGACCCGCCAGCATACCAAGCAGCGGATTGGAAAACTTTGTCAGAATACTAGTAAACTGTGCATTTTCTGCAAGTGGTTCCACAGCGGAACTCATGGTCTCCATTCCGAACATAAGAATTGCAAAGCCAACAAGAATGTTTCCAATATCTTTCTTCTTATTATTATCCTTTGCAGTCATTGTCAGGATGATACCTACGGCTGCCAGCACCGGAGAAAAGGAAGACGGTTTCAAAAGCTGAATAAACAAGCTCGATCCCTGAATTCCGGTCAGTGACAGCAGCCAGGAAGTTACGGTTGTACCAATATTGGCACCCATGATAATTCCTACTGCCTGTGACAGCTGCATAATGCCCGAATTAACAAATCCCACGACCATTACCGTGGTGGCTGATGATGACTGAATGATCGCGGTCACAATCACGCCAAGAAGGACGGCCATAATACGTTTCGACGTAAGCTTTTCCAATATCTGTTCCAGCTTACCACCCGAAAGCTTTGCAAGGCCATCCCCCATCGCATTCATTCCGTACAAAAACATGGCGAGTCCGCCAATCATTGTGAGAACTCCAAATATGTTCATAATCTGCTCCCTTTCGTTTTACACTCTCTTTATCATTTCTTTACATTCGAATGATATAATATGTATGTAAAATGTATGGGCGTCGTTATGTAAATTCTATGTAAAATTTATACACTTATTTTTTCATCTTTTTGTCATCTAATGCAAATATTACCCATTCTGCAATATTTGTTGCGTGATCTCCAATACGCTCGAAGTATTTTGCAACCATCAGCATATCGGCTGCGGACTCTGCACTCTGTGGTTCCCGCTGGATCTGTTCAATCAGTTCCGCCTTGTTTTTGTCAAACAAGTCATCCACGACATCATCGCTGGCAATGACATCCACGGCCTTTTTCATATCCTTTTCCACATATGCTTCAATGCTTCGAATCAGCATCTGCACTGTCTCGCTTGCCATTCTGTTGATATGTTCCAGATTTGGAATGTACTTTGTCTTTGACATAAGAATGGTCATCTCGGAAATATCTGCCGCATGGTCTCCGATACGTTCCATATCAGTTACCATTTTCATTGCTGCAGAGATCACACGCAGATCCTTTGCCACCGGCTGCTGTTGCATCAACAGATTAAAACACAGATTTTCAATTTTCTTCTGTTCATGATCGATCTGCGTATCATTGTCCATAATCTTTTTTGCAAGTTCTACATTCTGATCGATCAGTGCATTGATCGCTTTCTGAATGCTATCCTCAATCATGCTTCCCATCTGCATCATTTCCTGATTAAGCAGATGCAGCTGTTCGTCGAATTTTGATCGCATTAACCAAACCTCCCTGTAATATAATCCTCTGTCCGTTTATCTTTTGGATAGGAAAAAATTGTTTTGGTGTCTCCAAACTCCACCATCTCCCCAACCAGGAAAAAGGCGGTATCATCAGACACACGCACTGCCTGCTGCATGTTGTGTGTAACTACAACAACGGTATATTTCTTTTTTAAATCTTCCATAAGTTCTTCGATCTTTGCTGTGGAGATCGGATCCAAAGCCGAAGTCGGCTCATCCATCAACAGAACTTCCGGTTGTACGGCAAGTGCTCTGGCGATACAGATACGCTGCTGCTGTCCACCGGAAAGACCAAGTGCGGATTTCTTCAGCCGGTCCTTTACCTCATCAAAAATCGCTGCACCACGTAAACTTTCCTCTACAATCGCATCCAGCTTTGCTTTATCTCTGATTCCATGCACACGTGGACCATAGGCGATATTGTCATAAATGCTCATCGGAAATGGATTCGGCTGCTGGAATACCATGCCGACACGTTTACGCAAAACTGTTGTATCCACACCATCTGCGTAAATATCTTCATCGTCCAGTTTTACCTCTCCTGTGATGCGCACACCATCTACCAGATCATTCATACGGTTGATGGTCTTCAAAAAAGTAGACTTTCCGCAACCGGATGGTCCGATAAAAGCCGTCACACAATTTTCCCGGATGTTCATGTTAACATCTTTCAGGGCATGATTTTCACCATAATACAGGTTCAGATCACGGACGGTTATTTTTGTTTCTTTTCCCATGTTATTCTCCTTTGTACAGGGTGTCCCTGCGTTTTTGTTTCAACATTTATGATTAAGTATAAAAAGGGAGTGTAAAATGTGCATTCATGGATTTGTAAAGTTTATGCAAAATTTGTGTTCGGATTTGAAGGTGCTGCGACGCATCCAAGGTGGGATTGCGGGTGGGGGACGACGGAAGAGGCACCATACGTTCTTTTTCCAGATAAATTTGCAAGTTAACTCCGCGAGCGGTTTTGGGCGCTTTGTGGAGGCTCGTGCGGTTTCCGCCATTTGCGTGGTTTCTGGAACCGCGGAGCAGTTGCAAATTTTTCTTCCAAAAGAAGTATGGTGCCTCTTCCTGTTGGTTGGCAATCCTGCCGTGTTGGATTTGTGCTTGGCAGCACAAATCCTCACTGGACATGATTCACCAGATTACTACATGCAGGCATGCGTCGATGATACCTTTGGCCTCTTGTATCATCATATGATATCAATGATTATCCTTTCTTCTCTACGAACATGAGTAAGAAACTGATCAAAAGCAGACCACTGGATACCCAGATGATGTGGAATCCATATCGGATGGAAAGGTTTCCGCCGATACCGGCGCCGAGTCCGAAGAATAAGATAATTCCAAAATAGTACAATGCTTTTTTGAGTTTCTCGGTATCATGGGTGTGGAGGTAGCTGGTGAAGGCTTCGGTTCCACTGCGGAGATTTCCGATACACATGGTACTTGCATAGGAGTAACCGCTTACTTTCCGGAAGGTCTGTACCTGCATCGCGCACGCGAAAGATACGAGTGCGGTTGCAAGAAGATCAAATCTGGCAGGCATGAATCCGACTGCAAACAATATGATGATCTCCATAAGCAGAATTCCCTGCCGCCAATGCAGACGTTTGGCATATTTAAACAACATATGGATACGCTCTGCGAAGAATACGCCTCCGGCAAATGCCAGAAGCGGACACAGGTAACGCAATACATCCATCCATTCTCCCATCATCAGGTGGGTGCTCATAAGTACGATGTTTCCGGTCTGTGCATTGGAGAATACTTCATTTCTTGTAAAATAGGTATATGCATCCTGAAATCCTCCGGACAATGCCAGAAATACACTGGTGATAAATGCCTCGGACATCTGGATGTCTTCCTGTAGCTGCTGCTTGGATTGCAATTTACTCACTTCCTTATTCCTTTTTCCGTTTGTGTGGCATTTCTAATTTCATTCCTTTGCCACAAACTTTGTTTATTATAAGATGGTTCGTGTGGAAATGCAACCCTTCAGACTTTCTATTTTCCAATCACTATTTTTTCTCATATACCCAGAGATTCTTTGTCTGTGCCATCAGTTTTTCTACGTCCCAGGTTCTGTCACTGTTCTTCCTGCTGTTTGGATCATGCACAACAATGCTTCCATCGGATGACACCGCGGTCAGTACAATGTAATGGCCAGTCGTTGTAAAATCTCCCGGTCCCATAATACAAATGATTGGATGTCCCTGTTCTAACTTTTTCCGGATCAAATCTGCGTCAAGTCCGAGTTCTTTTGCCGACAAGCCAAGTTCCGATGCAAGTCCGGTCATCATGCTCCATGCCGAACCGCTTCCTTCCACATAATAGCCTTCCTTTTCCGCACGCTTTGCGACTTCATAGGGATTCATCGAAGTATCGCCGGTAAGCCCCACATACACCATGGAAAGTGCAGTCGGTCCACATCCTGTCACAGCAAGAAAATCCCCTCCATAGGACCGGTACCCCCATCGCTCGTCCCACTGTAGAAAAAGCGGTATTTCGCCTGCATTTACATCCGCAGACACATCAATCGCTGTATTGTCATCTTTCTTTGTTTTGTAATCAAGTACAAATTGCCTTGCCTCTGCATTTCTCTCATACAGATCAATGAGGCTTTGCGGGTAATCTTCTTTTTCTAATGTTTTGCCTGTTACCAGCCCCTGCGCCAGTCGCACGACCACCTCCTGCACGGTGGATAAATGTGTCAACAGCGCAGCAAGAATCAATAGTATGGCAAACAAGCAAAGGCATCGTCTCCGGATCTGCCTTATACGTCTTCTTTTTCTGTCGATGCGCCTTTTTCCATTTTCCTGTCTTATCGCATTCTGTTGTCTTTGTATGCTTGTCTGCTGCATAAAAATACCCCTTTTCCAATGATTTACTTATAGTAAACCACAAGAATAAGGGGTGTTCTTAACTGTATTCTGTCAAAATTCTTACAAACTTCTTAAATTGACCGTTTCACATCAGTTTTCTTTCAGTCCGCCCGGAAGCTCTATAATAAACTGAATTTCTTCCATCCTGCTCTGGCAGCGAATCGTTCCTCCATGCAGTTCTACAATCTCACGCGTTACTGCAAGTCCCAGGCCGGAACCTCCGGTATCGGAATTTCTCGAACTGTCCATACGGAAAAACTGTTCAAAAATATGCTCCTGCATTTCTTCCGGAATTGTTTTTCCGTGGTTTGTTGTGACGATCCGGATGTTGCCCTCTGGTGTTTTGTTCATGGAAACCTCGATCTTCGTATCCGGATAACTGTAATTTACAATGTTTTTCAACAGATTATCAAAAACCCGTTCCATCTTTTCCACATCGCAAAGCATCTCAATGTGATCTTCAATCTGCAGCCTGGCCGTCAGATTTTTCTTTCGGAATTCCTGTGCAAATTCACTTACCATCTGTTCTAACATCATGGACAGATTGATTTTCGACTTTTCGAGAAACATATGGGTAAAATTAAATCTGGTTATGTCGAAAAATTCATTGATTAAGTCCTCTAAATGCAGCGCTTTTTTCAATGCGATATCAATGTATTTTTTCCGGGCATCCTCCGGTATATCCGGCTCCTGACTGACAAGTGTCAGATATCCAATCACCGAAGTGAGCGGTGTCTTCAAGTCATGTGCCATATACATGATCATATCGTTTTTGCGCTGATTTGCTTCTTTGGCTGCCTGCGCATTTGTATAATTCTGCAACCGCACCTGATTCATCTGCCGCTCCAGCTCAGTAAACTGCTTCGGAAGTTCAATCAGCTCATTTTTATCGGAATACATTTTGGGAACTGACATCTGTACCTTTTCCATGCCATCCGCGATTTTGGCGAACATGCGCAGCGCATCGGCAATGGCAATCAGAAACACGCACACAAACGTGATCGTGACAACATGTGCCTGCATCCACTTAAAGATCAGATACCCCGGATCCTCCGGATACCACACAATCTGACTGCAGAGAAATGCACCGACGATATACCCTACCGCAAGGATACAGATGCACAGAAACATATGAAAAAAATATCGTCTTCGCCATTGGCGCAACAATTCTGCTTTGTTCATCCTCTACTCCTCCAATTTATATCCAATGCCCCAGACGGTCTTGATAAACTTCGGTTTTCTGCTGTTTTCATGCATTTTCTCCCGTATCCTGCTGATATGCACAAACACCGTATTGTTGCTGTCATAATACTTTTCTTTCCAGACACTTTCAAACAATTCTTCGGAAGTGACCGCCTCATTCAAGTGCCGGCACAGATAACGCAGAATTTCAAATTCAATCGGTGTAAATTCCAGATTTTCGCCATATAAGCTACAGGTGTGAGTGTTCACATTTACCTCCAGTCCCCGGATGTCGTAAATCTCCCCGGAATTTTCCGCTTCACTTTCTCCCGGCTCTGATGTTGTTGGATGATTTCCTGTTTGTGTCACACCTGCTGCCTGATTATATTGCTTTGCCCTGCGCAACTGGCCTTTGACTCTTGCCAGTAGTTCCAAAGGCTGAAACGGCTTCGTGATATAATCATCGGCACCAAGCATGATTCCGTTGATCTTGTCCGTCTCTTCTATTTTAGCTGTCAGCATGATCACCGGGAAAAAATATTTCTCCCGAATCTTCCGACACAGCGTAAAGCCGTCCACATCCGGCAGCATCACATCCAGGATTGCCAGATCAATGTGTTCTCTTTCAATGCAATCCAAAGCGTCCTGCCCGCAATAAAATTTAAATACACGGTATCCCTCACTTGAAAGGTACACTTCCAGAAGATCCGTGATTTCTTTTTCGTCATCTACAATAAGAATGTTCCATGTATCCATATCTGTCGTTTTATCCCTTCTTACTTTCCGAACTCTTTTCTTATCATAACACATTAAAAAAGCCGGCGAAATCTCATTCGCCAGCTTTTTTCAAATTTAAAACTCATATATGCGGTTTTACTTCATATGCTTCCTGCTTTTGTCCCCATTGATTGTCTCCGTCGCTCGGTTTCATCCCCACATGCAAAATAAGTACTACTCCAGCCAGAACCGGAATAAGAAGTATGCTTATAACTGCAATGCAGACCCCGGCATTATCGAAAATATCTTACTTCTCTTTATTATTTTTCAGGATCATTCGTTTCTGTTTACTTGAATATGTCCAAAGCTTTGAAGCTAATTTTGAACAATTACCAGCTGTGATGGCAGAAACCTTTTTCGCAGTACCCATATAAGGTTTCCATGTAAAGTCCTGTCCTCCGTATGCTTTACCTGATCCCGTATAGTAGTTGTCATAGACATTCCTCTTTTGTGCATCATAAGAACCTGTATAGTATCCGAGCACATTTCCCTTGAATACCTGCTTGGAAGAACCTGTCACCTTTCCTGTGGAATAGTTATATTTGATAAACTGATCGAATACGGATGCACTTCCAACCAGTCCACCAACATATGATAATTTCTTTGCCGACAGGGATACCGCACCTGTATTGTAACAATTCTGTACATTTGCGGTTGCCTGTCCTGCCAGACCACCTACAGTTGCATCGCCGCCGGACTTCACATTCACAGTGACTTTTCCCTTATTATAGGACTGTGTGATATCATTGACGATGACTGCCACACCTCCTACAACGGCGCTGCGCGGTGCATTTGCTGTCACTGTAATGGCTCCTGTATTGAAGGATTTTACCATCTTTGTTCCTATATGGGTCGTATCACCGACCACGCCTGCTACATCGATTCCGGTCATATTTGATACATTCGCGTTCAAGGTGATCTTACCGGTATTCGAGCAGGAATCGATTCCACTATTGCTCTCTCCTATGACACCGGCGATATTCGCTTTTGTCCCGAATCCTTCTGCTGCCTTTTCAATCGTACAGGTGATTGCTCCGGTGTTTTTACAGTTTTTAACTACTTTTTTCCCATAAAAGGAATTTGCTACACCGGATATTGTAAATTCACTTCCGCCCCATTCGTCACTCGGCTTATAAGTGATCTTGATCGTTCCTTTATTGGTACAATTCTGTAATAGTGACTTTGATGAACTGCCGGATGCAATCCTTGTGATTCCTCCGACATCGCAGGAAGGTGAGCTATCTGCTGTTCCTCTGACATCCACTGTGATATTGATAGCATTCACACAATTCTTTATCACTGCCTTCTCATCATTCGCATGTACGATTCCGCCAATATAAGCAGCTTCCCCCTTGACGGAGATCTTTCCGGAGGTTTTGATCTGATCAAAGGTACAGTTCGTAGCGCTGCATACCAATGTTCCTATCGTTCCACCATCCTGAAGATTAATATCTACACCGGTAACAGAGATATTTTTAAATACGGCACCGTTCGCATATCCGAAAATACCTGCATTCTCAGCCCAGCTTGAGCTCTTGTAAGTATAACCGGTCAGCTTGTGCCCTTTACCATCAAGCTGTCCCTTAAATGGATGATCTCTGTCCCCAAACAGCTGGAAATCTGCAGGCAATTTGATATCCTTTGCAAGATAATAATTCCCTGATGGATTGCTCTCCATCGCCTTTAAATCCTCTACTGTTGAGATTGCGGTTGCTTTTGCTGCCTTCACATTCACCGATAAAGCTTCTACCTTTGTATCCGGTGCTGCTAATACAGCATTTGCAGGTGCAGAAAATGCCATCAGTGCAGCCAGAGATAATGTCAGTATTTTTTTCATTGTCCCACTCCTTTCACTCGAATCCTCCTATAGGAAGAACCAACCTATGATATTTATATTATTATAAGCCGTACCTTGAGGTTCAAGTCAAGAAAAATTCAGGAAATTAATTAGTGACGTGCGCCGCAAGGCGCACATAAAAAAGCGGGGAAAAACATTCGCCCGCTTTTTTCTACATTTTATAAGTGTACTGTGTCACCTGCAAACTTTTTTCGTTCCATACGAAGTCGACTGTGATATTCCCCAGTTCCTGCATATCCGTATCATAAATATCTGCCCACACCGTAATGCCTTCCTCTGTCAGATCCGTGGTATACAAAAGACAATCCGCAATATCTGCTTTCGTTTTATTGGCATGCGCTACCGTTTTTACCCAGTTCCAAAACGAATTCATTGGTACATGGTATGCCTCAAATCCGCTCTTGTTTTTTGTTTCCAACACATGCAGTTCGTCCTCGCCCGTGCCGCTTCCTGTCACATTATGTAAAACGACAAGCAGTTCTTTTTCTCCGTCCTTGTCAATATCCTGCTCTTTCATCGTAATATCCGATTCCAAATCCCTGCCGTTTTCCCAATTACACTTTGTAAAAGCATGATTCCATTCCACATATAGCGAAGTATTATCATCTGCGTTGGCATAGATTGCAGCATCGTCGGATTCTGCGATTTTGCACCATGGTGTCTCTCTTGTCCATGTATCATAATCTACAATACTGTCCGGTAATTCGGCAGGTACTTCTTCCTGCGTTACTTTTTCCTGTGTAAGCGGAAATGCCGGAGTCTGTTCGACTTCTGTTTTACCACAAGCTACAATGTTGACAGCTAACAGAATGCATTCGATCATTACAATTTTTGTCTTGTTCATATAATCATTAAAACCTCTATTTATTTTTCATGTTGGCAAAACAATGATGTTGTGGAATTATAATAATATTTCAAAATTGCTTGCCAAGATTTACCTTGTTTTGCTTTATACGCTGCACCTTCCTGACACAATCCTTTACCATGTCCTGATATTGATGTGTGAGGTCCGTTTAAATCTGAACATGTAACAGATTTGAGAGACGGATCTTGAGAATCAGTTTTTGTTTTTCCAGCACAATGTGCAAAGTACATTCCTTGTATATACTTATATTTTGAATTATCTTTATACACCTGAATAAATGAATACCAATCCCCGTTTATTCTATAGCATACAGTACCAACTCCATCGATCACAAATTTTGTTGTTTTTGTAGTGTCATATCTTTGACAATGAGTTGTATCGCAGATAGTATATCCGTCAGATGCATGCTTATGACTTACTGCAGATACATATTCCAGCATTGTATTAGCTGCAACTGCTTGTGCCGCATAATAATTTTTTATCTGAGTGTCAGTCATATTTTTCGCTGTGCATTGATAATAACCCATTGCTTCACTAGCTACTACATAACACAAATACTGATATCGTTCAACCTGTTTTTTTTGCTTTCCCACAGTAAACTTTTTTAATTTAGGAGCTGAACTAAATGAACTAGAGCGCGCACTTTGTATATCATATATAGCTTCATTAAGATTTTCTCCAGAATTGCTTATGTCCTGTTCGTTTGTGTTCTTACAAATCTTTTTTATTGTTGTTCCTTTTGACAAATAAAAACTAAATATAGAAGCTATATCTCCTCTGCATACATCATATTTCAGATATTGTGCTACTTGATATCCATTCTTTTCTACAATCCAATCATATACATTATCTTCAAGGCCTATTATTTGGAACCGCCCATTTTTATCAGAATTAACTGTTGCTACTAATTTATTTGTATCAGATTCAAAAATCTTTATCGTTGCATCCGTAATAGGGCTTTCAGTATCTTCATCCATAACCATTCCAACTGCGTTTGATTCCTTTTCTTGTGAATATCGTTGTATGTTATTATTATTTTCTTTTAGTGATACTTTTATTTTATTACTCAAACTTCGCACATTAAAATGTGCCTATGCACCTTGAAAATTCAATAATAACT
>ENA-OUUV01000389-OUUV01000389.1-human-gut-metagenome-genome-assembly--contig:-NODE-389-length-28647-cov-4.739578_pt1 | contig 28647 bp, 30 predicted proteins | sample MGYA00237952_ERZ548838 | MGnify/ENA primary metagenome ERZ548838 (study PRJEB26490, sample SAMN05194705) | human gut metagenome | biome: terrestrial biome; feature: human-associated habitat; material... | reverse complement strand
ATGGAAATCCTGAAGTAAAAGAAAATGCAAGCGGAAAATATTTATATATAAGAAAACATGTTGGAAGTAGGTTATGAGGCAAATGGTTTAAGCAATAGGGTGCTTCAAAATCTTGATTTTGCAAGGGCAAATATGAAGTCGAATATATATGATCAGGCAATATTGGAAGGGGTTGTGACATCGTATCCACAGACGGAGAATATTATTGATAATGGCACTGTAAACGGCATGACGGCTAATGATATTCAAAAGATTTTGAACCTGAAACATGCATGGGAGTTTATTTTGAATTCTGATGTTGCGCAGGCAAATATATCCCGCCAATATCGATTGAATCGATAGTAAAAGAAAGAATAACAGAAATTATTAATTCAGAAGCTGAAGAAATCGAAATAGCAATAAACTTGTGTATGTATTGCATGAAAACACAAATCTTTATTGACGGAAATAAAAGAGCATCCGTGATTTTTGCTAATCATTATTTAATATCGCACGGGCAAGGCTTTCTGGTTATTCCAGAGGAACATGTACCTGAGTTTAAGAGAAAGTTAGTTGACTTTTATGAAGGAGAGAATATAGAGGTTATAAGTGATTTCATTATTGCTTGAGTATAAGATGATTTTAGACTGGATAAACAAAAGTGATTGACAAATAAAGATAACACATTTATTATTGTGCCTAAATTGATATAGAGTTTGTCTCGGCGTGAATGAAGACTATAGATTTTACTGTTTCTGAACATAACAGTGAAGCTATAGTCTTTTTGTTTTACTGCTGGATTATAAATGTAAGAACTGCCGGTATAAAGGCGGAAAGGGGCTGCAGCAATGAGCAGATTAGAATGGATAAAGAAAATAATTATAATAGTTATAGGTTCAATCGTGGCAGCATATGGTATCACACTTGCTTTATATGCAGGATTTGGAGGGGCGACGCTAGCTGTTTTATGGCAGGGAATTTCTAAAACATTTCATGTAAGCATAGGTATGGCGTCTATGATAGTAGCTGTAATTATGATTGTATTTGCATTTTTCTATGACAGGTCACAGATACATATTGGCACAATTCTTTATCAGATTGTATACAGTTTTTGCGTAGATTTATTTGCAAATGCGCATGTGTACAGTACGCATTTGTTGATAAATGTATTTATCATGTTATTGGGAGTAATTATTTTTGCAATAGGAACAGGAGTATATGCAGCAGCTACTTTAGGCAGGGGTTCATATGAGGCGTTAACATTTTCACTTGCAGAAAAGAATGGCTGGCAGGTAAAAATTGTGCGTATGATACTTGACATTGTGATGGTTATTATCGGAGTTTTGCTGGGTGGAAAGTTTGGGATATGCACAATTGTGACAATCATCATATCCGGACCGGTTATTCAGTTTACAGCTTCAAAAACAAAAAGGTATTTAATATCTGAAAGGCAATTATGTGTTATACTGGGAAAATATGGAAATCGGAGTTGACAGTTCACAGAGCATGATAAAAATGGCACAGGAGCAATATCCAGACATAGAGTTTATGGTGTGTGATGCACTTGCATTATCATTTAACAGACAGTTCGATGTTGTTTTTTCAAATGCAGACATGGTGTAAGAGTTGTTATCATATGGGAAAGCTGCAGCAAAAAACATATAAATTGACAATACACATTATTTAAGAATATAATCCTGTTATGAAGTAAATTTCGTGAAAAGTAACGGAGGTAATCCCTATGAAAAAGACATTTGCAGTAGTTTCGGCAATGAGCATTATGGCTGTGGCAATTGCAGGATGCGGTAGCAGAAATGCAACACAGTCGGGTGTTTCACAGATAGATACACCGCTTATTACTGATACAGCTAATCCTGTGTATAAAGATGATTCTGATATGACAACAACTGTAAAAGACAGTATTTTAAAGAAGATGGATGGAGAAACATTTTATTTTTCAAGTGGAGCTGGCGGATGGGCTACCGAGCTTAAAGTATATGCTGATGGTACATTTGAGGGACATTATTATGACTCAGATATGGGGGACAGAGGTAATGGATATCCTAATGGAACGCAGTACGATAGTGAGTTTAAAGGAAAATTCTCTGTACCGGAGCAGGTAAATAACTATTCATATTCAATGAAGGTTGAAAACGTTGAAACTGATAAGATGGCTGGTATAGAAGAAATAAAGGATGGAGTAAAATATGTATATACAGAACCTGTAGGGATAAAGGATGGTGCAAAGTTGTATATATACATTCCAGGCGCATCTGTAAGCAGCTTGCCGGAAGGATATATAAGCTGGGCACAGATGTCTTTAAAAAGAGATGACAAACTTACTTTCTACGGAATATATAACGAAAAAGATAATGCAGGGTTTGTTGGAAATACGACAATCAGAGAATAATAAGGAGACTGTTATGACACAGAACAGCTACAGGTATTTTAAGAACGACCAGTGTAAATATTACCCATGTCATAAGATAGAAGAAGGGCAGGATTTCAACTGCCTTTTTTGTTATTGTCCCATGAACTGCTATGAGGATTGTCCGGGAACACCGCGGTATATAACAAGAGAAAGCGGGAAACGGATAAAGGATTGTACGAATTGTACATTTCCGCATATTCCGGAAAATTATGATTACATAGTAAAGTTTTTATCTGAAAAGATGAGATAGGAGAAGAAACTCACAATGAAAAAGGCTATTCTTATAGTAAGTTTTGGAACTACATATACAGAGACAAGAATAAAGAATATTACAGCTATTAAGAATCAGGTATCAATGCTTTATCCTGATACGATTATAGAAGAGGCTGTATCAAGCAGGATTGTAAGAAATCATATGAAGCAGGATGAGCATATTGATGCAAAAAGTCCGCTGGAAGCCCTGATGAGTCTAAAAGAGCAGGGCGCAACCGGGGTTGTGGTATTTCCAACCCATGTAATAGATGGCATAGAGAACAATCAGATGAAAAATGCAGTTGAACAATGCAGAACTTTTTTTGAAAAGATAGTTACAGCTGATGCACTTTTGTCAAATGTGGATGATTACACAGATGTTTCGGAGGCACTGTGGGAGTCATTAAAGGAAACAGCCGGTGATTCACCTTTGATTTTTATGGGGCATGGAACGGAGCATTCGGCTGATGAAAGCTATATGATAATTGAGCAGGCATTAAGAGCGTATGCCAGACATCCTGTTTATATTGCAACAGTTGAGGGAAAGAGAACAATTCAGGATGTAATCAGGCAGATGAAAGATGAAGGGATTGTTAATACAAGAGTAGTTCTTGCACCATTTATGTTAGTGGCAGGAGATCATGCCAATAATGATATGGCAGGAGAGAGTGATTCATTTGCAAGTATATTAAAAGAAGAAAGATATGCGCCGGAATGTGTCCTGAAAGGAATTGGCGAATATCCGGCAGTAAGACAGGTGTATCTGTCACATTTGCAGAAAGCCGTAACACAGCTTGAGTACATACCGGATGAACAATCAGGCATATTGTATGGTATTGGAGTTGGCACAGGTAATCCGAAGCAGATGACATTGCAGGAACTGGAGGTAATCAGGGAGTGCGACCTGATAGTGATTCCGGCAGTGTCAAAGGAAGAGTGTTATGCATACCGCATAGCAGAGCAGGCTTATCATGAAATTTCGGAAAAGCCTGTATTATGCATGCCATTTCCAATGATTAAGGATGAAGGAAAACTTGAAATTTCACATAATAAAATATATGAAAACATAGAAGGATATTTGAGCAAAGGCCAGAAAGTAGGAATGCTTACAATAGGTGATCCGTCTATATATTCTACATATATGTACATGCATAAAAGAGCAGAAGCAAATGGCTGGAGAGCACAGATAATATCTGGTGTTCCTTCATTTTGCTCTGTTGCAGCAAGACTTGGGATATCACTTGGAGAGAAGAATGAAGAAATTCATATTATCCCGTCAGCGTATAAACCTGAGGATACATTTTCATATGATGGAACATGTGTGTATATGAAGTCGGGAAAGGGGCTGAAAGCGTTGATTTCAGCACTGCGTCTCAGACAGGAAACAACAGGGGAATCATATGAAATAAATGCAGTTTCGAATTGTGGCATGGACAATGAAAAGATATATCATGGTCTGGATGAACTTGAAGAGGCACAGGGGTATCTTACAACAGTTATAGTAAAAAAGAAAAACAATTGCATTTCTAGTAATAATATGGAATAATAAACGCTGGATATAATCCAGATGATAACGAAATAATCACTGTAAGCGAAGTATATATGTACTTCAGGGAATCAGGTGCGAATCCTGAACAGTTCCGCTGCTGTATACAGGGAGGCGATATCCATTATGCCACTGGAAGAAGTATTTATTCTTATTCTGGGAAGGCGGATATTGCTTATGATCTGTGAGTCAGAAGACCGGCTTACAGGCAGAGCCATAATAGTCGTTGCGAGAACAACTGACTATTGTTTTTTATGCAGACACAAGTGTCTGTTCCTTTTCTGCAGATAATGACGGAATCATCCAATCACTTCATGAGAAAGGAAAAGGAGAATGAAAATGAAGAAAAAAAGATTTCTGTCACTCATACTTATGCTTGTAATGCTTGTGTCTACACTTGTAATGAGTGGATGTGGAACAGAAAAGAAATCAGGTGACGAGGGCAATTATGATGGAGAACTTGTATACGACCATTCAATGGAATTACAGTATGCCAAGCTGTTCTCTGTAGATTATTACAAGGGTGGCTACAAACTCATCACAATAACTAACAGAGATGAGGATACAGCAATCGTATCAAAGCAGTCAAAGCTTTTACTGGTTCCGGACGGAATGTCTGCACCATCAGGAGTTGATTCTGACACAGTAATATTAAAAACACCTGTGACTAATATGCTTGTTTCATCTACACCTGTAACATCTCTTATGAATGCAAGCAATTGTCTTGATAACATAAGCCAGGTTACTTACGATAAAAAATCATGGTATATTGATGCCGTTAAGAAGGCATTTGATGATGGAAAGCTGACTTATGTAGGAGATTACAAAGCTCCTGATTATGAAACAATAATAGCAGGTGCCCCTACACTTGCAATATTTTCAACAATGCTTACAAGTGTTCCTGATGTTGCAGAAAAGTTAAAAGAATTAGGAATTAACTACATATTAGACCAGTCTACTTATGAAGATCATCCATTAGGAAGAGTAGAGTGGGCTAAGCTTTATGCTGCACTCTGTAATGAAGAGGATGCTGCAACAGATATGTTTAACGCGCAGGCTGCATATGTTGATACTCTTTCAAAGGCGGAAAAAACAGGAAAATCTGTAGCTGTATTTTATATTACATCAAAGGGTAAGCTGTATGTCAGAAATGCAGGAGATTATCTTGCACAGATGGTAAATATAGCAGGTGGAGATTACATTTTCTCAGATTTAAATGCTGATAAAACAGGCACACAGGAAATGGGAATAGAAAGCTTTTATGAAAAGGCAAAGGATGCAGATTATATAATTTATGTATGGAACTTAGGCGGAAAGCCATCAACTCTTAGTGATTTTACAGGATATAACAGTATTCTTGCTGATATAAAGGCTGTTAAGGATGGAAATGTATGGTGTACAACACCAGATTTCTTCCAGATTGCAGATACAATTGGAAGTATGATTAACGATATCAATCTTATGTTAAATGCTGATGCTGATACATCAGAGCTTACATACTTAAAGAAGTTAAAATAAAACTTATGTCTGAAAGTGACTGTCACATTAAGCAAATAGTACTTAATGAGGCAGTCATTTTGAGAATAGAGATAAGAATGGAGAAAAAATGCAGATAAAACAGATACTCCGTTATCAGTTGGTTTATGTGCTGCTTGTGATATTACTTGTTGCAGCAGTCATATTCAATATTAATACAGGCAATATAAATATATCTCCCATAAGGATTTTCAGGATAATATTTCTGAAGGATTATGTTGGAACACCAGAATATAATATTATCTGGAAAATACGATTACCACGATTATGTATGGCTGCTATTCTTGGCGGTGCATTGTCATTGTCGGGATTTTTATTACAGACATTTTTCAGAAATCCTATAGCAGGTCCGTTTGTGCTTGGTATTTCGTCAGGTGCCAAAATGTTTGTTGCCATTACAATGATTTTCTTGCTGAAATATGTGTCAGGAATGCCATTATGGGCTCAGATTGCAGCAGCATTTATAGGTTCACTTTTTGCAATGCTGTATGTATTACTTTTTGCAAATAAGGTAAAGAGTATGTCTATGCTTTTAGTTGTAGGAATTATGATCAGTTATATATGCTCTGCAATAACTGATTTATGTATTACATTTGCAAATGATTCAGATATTGCCAATCTTACCCACTGGGCTATGGGTAGCTTTTCCGGAAGCTCATGGACTGCTGTAAAGCTTGCAGCTATAGTTGTTTTTCCAACATCATTCATTACTTTTTTATTTTCAAAACCAATTAATGCTTATCTGTTGGGAGAGGGATATGCACAGAGTATGGGAATTAATATCAGATTTTTCAGGGTGTGTATAGTAATGCTGTCGAGTATGCTTTCTGCCTGTGTTACAGCACTTGCAGGTCCGATATCGTTTGTGGGGATAGCAGTTCCGCATATTACAAGATTATCACTTAAAACAACGAAACCACTAGTTACGATTCCAGCGATTTTCCTGTGTGGTTCAGTCTTTTGTATGTTCTGTGACCTTATTGCAAGAACAATATTTTCACCATCAGAACTGGCAATAGGAACAGTTACAGCTGTATTTGGCGCACCAGTGGTTATCTGGCTTATGATAAAGCAGAAAAAGTAATATTGGATAAAATGTGGAGAAATATATGGAACAGATATATGTGCAGACAGAGGATTTAAGCGTTGGATATCATGGAAAAGTCCTTTTGTCAGATATAGCATTGAAGGTAAAAAAAGGCGAGATTCTTGTATTAATCGGACCTAATGGTGCCGGCAAATCAACAATAATAAAGAATATTATAAGAGAAATGAACCCAATAGGCGGTAATATATATGTCAAGGGCAGAAAGATAAGTGACTTTACAAGTAAAGAATACGCAAAGACAATGTCGGTTGTTCTTACGGAAAAAATTAAAACAGAAATGATGACATGCCGTGATGTTGTGGCAATGGGAAGATATCCATATACTAATTATTTTGGCAGACTGACTAAGGAAGATGAAGTGATTGTAAATGAGTCACTTAAAAAAGTGTCAGCACTGGATATAGCCGAAAATGATTTTTCACAGATTAGTGACGGACAGCGCCAGCGTATTATGCTTGCAAGGGCAATATGCCAGAAACCGGAGGTCATTGTTCTTGATGAACCAACCTCATTTCTTGATATAAGACATAAGATAGAACTGCTTGATATACTGCAGGAGATGGCGGTTAAAGATAATGTTGCAGTTATAGTATCATTACATGAAATTGAACTGGCGGCGAAAATAGCAGATTATGTTATGTGTGTCGGGGCAGATGGAAAGATTGAATTCGGAAGACCGGAAAAAATATTTACGGATGACAGGATAAGCAGTCTTTACGGACTTACACATGGAACTTATAATTGTATGTATGGAAGCACAGAATTAAAGAAGCCGGAAGGAACGCCTAAGGTGTTTGTAGCAGGTGGTGCAGGAACAGGTGTATTTATATACAGGGAATTACAGCGCTTAGGAATAGCATTCAGAGCGGGGATTCTTTATGAAAATGATTGCGATTTTCCTGTAGCAAAAGCACTGGCATCAGAAGTTATTACAGAAAAAATGTTTGAACCTATAGGAAAAGATACATTTGAAGCAGCATGCAGAAAGATTGATGAATCAGATTATGTAATAGATACGGGGTGTCCGGTAGGGCAGATGAATGCCATGTTAAAGGATGTACTGGAGTATGCAGCAGGAAAGAAAAAAATTATTCTTAAAAAACCAGACATAGATACATTGAAATCATTATTCACAGGAGAATAGATATTATGAAGCCAATGGATATTGAAAAACAGTCATTTGCAATAATTGAAAAAGAACTTACAACAGATATTCCACCTGAATACAAGCCGGTTGTTAAGAGAGTTATTCATACAACAGCGGACTTTTCATATGAGACAAGCATGATGTTTTCAGATGGCGTTATAGAGAAAGCACTGATGGCAATACGTGAGTGTACAGAGATTGACCGATACCAACATGGCAAAATCAGGAATAAATCATAAGATGGCTGAAAAATTCGGATGCTCACTTAACTGTTATATGGCAGATGAAGGTGTTGCAAAAGAAGCTGCAAGCCGTGAGATAACAAGGGCAGTGGTCAGTGTGGAGAAGGCGGCAAAGGACAATCCGGGATGTATTATGGTAGTTGGAAATGCGCCAACAGCACTTATGAGAATAAGAGAACTGTATGATGAAGGCACATTTGCACCAAGACTGGTTATCGGAGTTCCGGTTGGGTTTGTAAATGTAGTTGAGGCAAAAGAAGAAATAATTGAAAGCGGTATGCCATATATAGTTGCAAGAGGCAGAAAAGGCGGAAGCAATGTTGCGGCGGCAATTATGAACGCATTGTTTTATATGGCAGCAGATGATGATAAAGAGTGGCGCAGATGTTAGAGAGATATGTATATAAGAATCAGAAAAAAATGCGATGTGGATATACAACAGGAACATGTGCCTGCGCAGCGGCGAAAGCGGCGGCATGTATGCTTTTGTCAGGCAGGAGAATTGAAAGTGTCAGTGTGATTACTCCGATGGGAGTAGAACTTACGCTGCCTGTTTATGAAATAACAATGGAACAGGACAGTGTTACATGTGCAATAAAAAAAGACAGCGGGGATGATCCTGATGTAACTAACGGAATATTAATATATGCCAGTGTTTCTTATATAGAAGGTGACAGCACAGATAAAAGAGTTGTAACAGATGGAGGAACAGGTGTAGGAAGAATTACTAAAAAAGGGCTGTCGCGCCCGGTAGGAGAAGCAGCAATTAATCCGGTTCCGCTTAAAATGATTGAAGAAGGTGTATTGGAAGCAGCAGAGAATTATTCTTATGAGGGAAGTTTAAAGGTTGTAATATCAGCACCACAGGGAGTTGAAATTGCAAAGAAAACATTTAATCCGAACCTCGGAATAACAGGGGGAATATCAATTCTTGGAACAACAGGAATAGTAGAGCCTATGAGTGAACAGGCACTTATTGATACAATAAGGACAGAGATAAAAATGCATATAGCAGAAGGCGAAAGAGTTCTTCTGATTGCACCGGGAAATTATGGGCAGGATTTTCTGCTTAATACTCTTGGAATTGAACTTAAAAGAAGTATCAAATGCAGTAATTATATAGGTGATACAATAGATATGGTGTGTGATGCAGGCGCAGAAGCGATGCTTCTTGTAGGACACATAGGAAAACTTGTAAAACTGGGTGCGGGAATAATGAATACACATTCAAAAGCTGCAGACGGGCGTATGGAAGTCCTGGCAGCCTGTGCCATAAGAGCAGGTGCAGAGGCTGATACTGCAAGAAAAATACTCGACTGTGTCACGACAGAGGCTGCACTTGATATATTGAAAAAATCGGACATGCTTGAGAATACAATGAAGCAGCTTATGATCCGCATAGAGGATGTATTGCAAAGAAGAAGCAGCGGTAAAATAAGAATCGGGGCAATTGTATTCTCTAATGAATATGGAATATTAGGTAAGACAAAAACAGCGGATATGCTGTTAGAAGATATAATGGAGAATAATTATGGTTAAAATTGTCGGGGCAGGACCCGGGGCTAAAGATTTAATTACGGTTCGCGGCATGCGCATGCTTAATGAGGCAGATGTGATTATATATGCAGGTTCACTTGTAAATGAAGAACTGCTTGAGTATGCAAAAAAAGACTGTGAGATATATAACAGTGCATACATGAATCTCGATGAGGTCATTGATGTAATTGTAAAAGCGGAGAGTGAAGGAAAGAATATAGTGCGACTGCATACAGGAGATCCTTCACTTTATGGAGCTATAAGGGAGCAGATTGAGGAACTTGCAAAGCATGGAATTACATGTGAAATATGTCCTGGTGTCAGCAGCTTTCTTGCTGCGGCAGCTGCAATGAACTGTGAATATACAGTGCCGGAGGTTGCACAGTCAGTAATTATTACAAGGATGCCGGGAAGGACACCTGTTCCGGATAATGAGAGCATTGCAAAGCTGGCGGCACATGGAACCTCAATGGTTATATTCTTAAGTTCATCACATTTAAAGGAGCTTAAGGAAGAATTATATAAGGGAGCGTATACACCGGATACTCCATGTGCAATATGTTATAAAGCAAGCTGGAAGGATGAAAAATGTATAAAGACCACATTGGAAAATCTTGATAGAGAAGCCGAAAAGGCAGGAATTACAAAGACAGCACTTATAATGGTGGGAGAATTCTTAGGAGATAAATATTCATTTTCCAAGTTATATGATCCTGAATTTAAAACGGAGTATAGAAAATGAGAACTGTTATAATAACATTTACACATGAGGGAATGAAGGTGGCAAAAAAGGCTTCCACGGTGACGGATGGAGAAGTTACAATTTACTGCCATAAAAGATGTGCGGATGATTACAGGGAAGATGCAGTTTCTTTTGCCACTGTCGGCAGTGTTATTAAGAACGAGTTCGCAATGTGCGACAGGATATTATTTGTGTGTGCGGCTGCAATAGCGGTAAGAACAATAGCACCATATCTTAAAAGTAAGGTAACAGATCCGGCAGTACTTGTTGCAGACGAGAGTGGCAAATTTCTTATTTCACTGCTTTCAGGGCATATAGGTGGTGCCAATGAATGGTGCAATGAACTTGCAGGCAGTATTGGTGCAATACCTGTAATTACTACAGCTACAGATACAAGAGGAATGTTTGCGGTTGATTTATTTGCAGCAGAGCATAATATGAAAATAGTTAATCCTGTCATGATACAGGATATATCAGGCCGGATACTTAATGGGGAAGCTGTTGGAATTACAGGAGATGAAACATTTGTCAAAATGTTAAGAGAGACCGAAAAACAATGGAATGGGCAGATTATATATACAGATAATGCAGACGGTAAATATGAAAGCGGTGTACAGATAATTTCTCATCCTGATGAAAATGTGGTATTTAAGAGAACATTAAAACTTGTGCCACAAAATCTGGCAGTTGGAATCGGATGCAAAAAGGGAAAGACAGCAGAAGAGATAGAGCAGGCGGTTAAGAAGGTTTTCGATATGAATAATCTGATGACAGAAGCTATTGCAGTAGCTGCCTCTGTTGACAGAAAAGCACATGAACAGGGAATTATTGAATTTGCAAGGAAATTTAAAGTTCCATACAGGACATATACACCTGAAGTATTAAGAGAGATTGAGGGGGATTTTTCATCATCAGCTTTTGTAAATGAGCAGATAGGTGTGGATAATGTATGTGAGCGCAGCGCATGTGCAGCATCGGGTGGAGGCAGAAAGCTTGCAGGAAAAACGGCATATAACGGAATAACTGTTGCGGTATATAAAATGGTATAGATTAAGGAGTATGATATGCTTAAGATAGTTGGTTTTGGAAGTGGTGCAAAAGATAATATGACACTGGAAGCGTCAGCTGCAATATCGTCAGCACAGTTAATAGTTGGCTATAATACTTATGTTGATATATTGAAGCAGTATTTTCCAGATAAAGAATATTATTCAACTAATATGATGCAGGAAAAGGAGCGTTGTCAGTATGCCATAGACATGGCAAATGAAGGCAGGGATGTAGTACTTGTATGCAGTGGAGACAGTGGTGTATATGGCATGGCGAGTCTGGTATATGAACTTGCAGATGAAGGAACTGATATTAAGGTAATATCAGGTGTCACAGCCGCCAATAGTGGTGCTGCCTGTCTCGGAGCACCTTTGTCACATGATTTTGCGGTTATAAGCTTAAGTGACTGTATGACTCCGTGGGAACTGATAAAGAAAAGAATCAGGGCAATGGCTGAAAGCGATATGGTAATGTGCATATATAATCCTTCAAGCCGTAGGAGAGCAGGATATTTAAAAGAAGCCTGTGACATTGTAATGGAAGTACAGCCGGCTGATACAGTATGTGGATATGTAAGGAATATAGGCAGGGATAATGAGACAGCCGGGGTTCTTACATTAAATGAGCTGGCTGATTTCAAGGCAGATATGTTCACGACAGTTTATATTGGAAACAGCCATACTAAGATTATTAATGGAAAGATGGTTACACCGAGAGGATATAAGGTTGTATGAAAAAGACAATAATGCTTTTTGCTGGAACAACGGAAGGTCGCAGAATATGTGAATTTCTTGCAGTTAAAAAATGTATTACCCATGTGTATGTAACTACTGAGTATGGAAAAGATCTGCTTCCTGGGCAGAATAATGTGCATATACATGTCGGGAAAATGGATGAGGGGCAGATGTCTGATGAGATAAGTGTAATTCTTCCTGACATAGTTATTGATGCAACACATCCGTATGCCACACAGGTTACCCACAATATAAAAGAGGCATGTGACAGCAGACACATTTTTTATGTCAGGGTATTAAGAGAAGAGAATATAGAAAAAGCTGGTAATAATGCAGACAATATCATATATACTGAAACAATGAAGGATGCAGTCAGGCTGCTTAATGAAGACAGATATATTCATAAAAACGTTCTTATGACGACAGGAAGCAAGAACATTCCTGAGTATGTCCATATTAAGGATTTTAAGGAAAGACTTTATCTTCGACTTCTGCCTAATCCACAGATGATGGAAAGTGCAATACAGGCAGGGATTATGCTGGCACATTTAATTGGAATGCAGGGACCATTTTCACAGGAATTAAACGAAGCAGTAATAAGGCAGTTTAATATCGGGGTACTTGTTACAAAAGAATCAGGAAATAACGGTGGATATGAAGAAAAAATATCTGCCACACTAAATACAGGAACTGACTGCATTGTAATCAGGCGGCCCTTGGAAAATGATGGTAAGAAGCTTTCGGAAATTATAGCGTATCTTGAAGAAAATATTGATTCACAGTGTTAACAGGTTAAGATGGAGTGAGTAATGAAAAGGGTAATTATAGCTGGAATGGGACCGGGCAGTAAAAGCTGCATTACAGAGGAAGTAAAAGCTGCAATTGATAATGCAGAAATTATAATAGGTTCAAAGCGGTTGATAGAGGAATATCCGGATAAAAAGACATTTTATGCTGTAACAGCAGATAATATAGTAAGTATTATCGAGCAGGAAGAGGCACAAGAATATGTTGTGCTTATGTCTGGTGATACCGGATTTTACAGTGGAACAAGAAAGCTTGCAGATGCGCTTGAAGGAAAATATGAATACCGTATCCTGCCTGGAATATCTTCTGTAATATATTTTGCCGCAAGAATAGGAAAGCCTTGGGAAAATGCGGCATTTGTAAGTGTGCATGGAAAAAAACAGAGTTACATACCTGTAGTTTTACAGAATGAGATGACATATTTTCTGACACAGGGAAATGTATCACAGATATGTAAGCAGCTTCAGAGTGTGGGGCTTTCAAAGGCACATGTCTGGATAGGGGAAAATCTTTCATATGAAAATGAAAAGATATCCAGTGGTGAAGTGTCAGAATTTACAGAATATGAGTCAGCAGGGCTTACTGTAATGGCAGTATACAATGATTATTCACATACATTTACTATAACAGGAATTCCTGACAGTTATTTTATCCGTTCAGATGTGCCAATGACTAAGAGGGAAATACGGGCAGGTGTAATCAGCCGTATGGCAGTCAGAAAGAATTCATGTGTGTATGATATAGGCGCAGGAACAGGTTCTGTTTCGGTAGAGCTTGCACTGCATGCACCATACGGAACTGTATATGCGGTTGAGAGAACAGAAGAAGGATGCAGTCTTATTGCCCGTAATGCAGAGAAATTCGGACTTAATAACATAGAGATTATACATGGCAATGCAGCAGATGTAATTGATAATCTTCCAGTGCCGGATGAAGTGTTTATTGGTGGAAGTGGCGGTGAATCAGAATACATTTTTGACAGTATTCTTAGAAAAAATCCCAATGTCCATGTTGTGGCTACAGCAGTAACTTTAGAAACACTACAGGATATGATTTCATTAATGGAAAAGAATAATATGAGCGTACTTGATATAGTCCAGATTGCTGTAACACAGATAAAGAAAACAGGCAGATATCATATGATGTCTGCAAATAATCCAGTATTTATTATAGAGGGAAGGAGAATGCAATGAGTCGTATAATGATAGCCGGAACAGGCAGTGGGTGTGGCAAAACAACAATTGTCTGTGGTTTATGCCAGTGCTTTAAAGATATGGGACTTAAGACATCAGCATTAAAATGCGGACCTGATTATATTGATTCTATGTTTCATTCTCGTGTACTGAATATGCGTACAGGCAATCTTGACAGCTGGTTCTGTGATGATGAGACAATAAAATATCTGCTTGCACGAAAAGAATGTGAGAGTGATATAACCATAGTTGAGGGCGTTATGGGATACTTTGACGGCCAGGGCTTTGGCACGAAGGGAAGCTCCTATGATATAGCAGGCATTACGGATACACCGGTTATACTTATAGTAAACTGCCGTGGGATGAGTAATTCAATAGGTGCAGTCATAAAAGGATATACAGGATATGAAAAAGATAGTCATATCAGAGGTGTGATATTTAACAATTTATCATCCAGATTATATAAAGATGCTGCACAGATGGTTAAAGAGATGGGGATAGAACCATTAGGCTATCTGCCATATAAGAAGGAGGCCGTTCTTGAAAGCCGTCATCTTGGACTTGTTACATCCGCAGAGGTTGAACATTTTCAGGAAAAAGTCACCTGTATTGCAAGTCAGATGAAAGAAACGTTGGATATAGACGGGATTCTTAAGATTGCAGAAAACGCCTCTGAGAATGAAATCCATTACAAAGAAAAGAAAAAGAGAAATCTAAGAATAGCAGTTGCAAAGGATGAAGCATTCTGTTTTCTTTATGAAGATAACCTTGATTATTTAAGACAGAGTGGATGTGAACTTGCATATTTCAGTCCTCTTAAAGACAGCAGTCTTCCTGATAATATAGACGGATTATTATTATATGGGGGATATCCTGAGCTTCATGCAGAAGAACTGTCAGAAAATATATCAATGCGAAAGGATATTGCTGGCAGGATACAGTCAGGTCTTCCGTGTATAGCGGAGTGTGGCGGTTTTCTATATCTGCATGAGTATCTTGAAACTCCGGAAAAAGAAAAATATCCAATGGCTGGAATTATCAGAGGAACAGGTTATAATGCCGGAAAATTACAGCGTTTCGGGTATATGAGCGTTAAGGCTGCAAAAGATACAATGCTTGCAGATAAAAATCAAAGCTTCCGTGCACATGAATTTCATTATTGGAACAGTGACTGTCCGGGTAGTGATTATGAAGTCATAAAGGCTTCTGATAACAGCACAGCTTCTGCCGGTTACGGAAGTGATACTTTATATGCAGGATTTCCACACATTTATTTTTATGGTAATGAAAATGTGGCAGAGAGATTTATGGATGCATGTATGAAGTATAAGGAGAACAGCAGACAGGCAGCAGAACTTATTCCGGAGCTGGATAATATAAAAGGTATTAATAGAGATGCTGTGATTAAAGCAAAAGCGCACTGGAATGGAATAGCAAAGCCATTACATGGTCTTGGGCTTATGGAAGAAATAATAACACAGATAGCAGGAATCCAGAATACAGTTGATGTACATATAGACAAAAGGGCTGTTATTGTAATGTGTGCAGACAACGGAATAGTTGAAGAGGGAGTTACACAGACAGGACAGGATGTGACTGCAGTTGTAAGCTGCAATATGGCAGATGGAATATCGAGTGTATGCAGAATGGCAGCTTGCAGTAAAACAGAAGTGATTCCTGTAAATATAGGTATTGCAGCAGATAAACTTGCGGATGGAACAGATGTAGGAACTTATAAAGGTCTTGTAAACAGACGGGTTATGACAGGTACGCGAAATTTCCTTAAAGAACCTGCAATGTCACAGGAACAGCTCATACAGGCAGTCCACGAAGGAATTAAGCAGGTGGAATGGTGCAGTGAACAAGGATATAATATTCTTGCTACAGGAGAGATGGGGATTGGCAATACAACTACGAGTACAGCACTTGCAAGTATATTATTAAACCTTGAGCCAGAAGCTGTTACCGGAAGAGGTGCAGGACTTGATGATTCAGGGCTTAAAAGGAAAGTTGAAGTCATTACAAAGGCTAAAGAAATGTATGGCAGATACGCAGACAATCCATTAAAACTTTTACAGAGTATAGGCGGGCTTGATATAGCAGGACTTGTGGGCGTGTATATCGGCGGAGCAGTGTATGGGATACCGGTTGTTGCTGATGGTGTTATCGCGGCGGTTGCAGCGCTTATTGCCGTGAAGCTGCAGCCGGAGATTAATGATTATATTATTGTATCTCATCAGGGAAAAGAACCGGCAATGAAAGCACTTCTTGACAGTCTGGGAAAGAAAGCTGTTATTCATGCAGAGCTTGCATTAGGAGAAGGAACAGGGGCAGTTATGATGTTTCCGCTTTTTGACATGGCTTTGCAGGTGTACAGGGAAAATACTACATTTGACGATATACAGATAGCTGCATATGAGGATTATGGAAAATGTTGATTATAATTACAGGGGTAAGCGGCAGCGGAAAGTCAGAATATGCTGAACAGGTATGCTGCCGGCTTGCTAAAGATAATAAAAAATATTATGTGGCAACCATGCAGCCTTTCGGAGAGGAAGGCAGAATAAGAATTGAAAAGCATAAAAGGCAGCGTGAGGGAAAAGGCTTTGAAACGAAAGAGCAGTATCAGAATATAGGCAGTGCATTGGATTGCTGTGATAAAGAAGAAAGACCGGTGGTTTTGGTTGAATGCATGTCTAACCTTCTTGCCAACGAATGTTTTGGAGAATCCGGAAAACCTGATGACATATTTGATGGGTGTATGAAACTGTATTCAGGATGCAGGCATCTTGTTATTGTAACAAATGAAGTATTTTCAGACGGATGTGAATATGATGCCGGTACAACTGATTATATCAGGCGGCTTGGAGAGCTTAATGTAAGGCTTGCTAAAGCAGCAGATGCAGTTGTAGAAGTTGTATATTCAATTCCTGTATTTTTAAAGGGGGATATTGGCGATGTCGATAATTAAATCACTGGTGATTGCATTTTCAATGTATTCCAAGATACCAATGCCACATCTTGAATTAGATGAAAAAGACATGAAATATGTAATGGGATTCTTTCCGCTGATTGGACTTATAACTGGAGCTTTGGCTTATGGATGGATATATGCCGGGGAAATTTTATATGTGCCGGATATAAGCAGGACTCTGGTACTTATCATACTGCCGGTTATTATAACAGGGGGAATCCATGTTGACGGTTATATGGATACATGTGATGCACTTAATTCATATGGTGACAGGGAGAAGAAACTGGCAATATTAAAGGATTCGCATATTGGTGCATTTGCAGTTATTAAACTTCTGGTTTATTATGTGCTGTATTTTGCTGCTGCATTTATTGTTGTACAGAAGGCGGGAAATATGCAGATTATTATTATGGCATTTACTTTTTATCTGTCGAGAATTATCAGCGGACTGGCAGCAGTTAATTTCCGCGGTGCAAGAAATAACGGAATGCTTCATACATTTACAAGTGTTACAGCCAGAAAGAGGGTAAATATAATGCTTGTAATGCAGCTTATATTATGTATTTCATGTATGTGTATGTGCAGTATTATAACAGCAATAGTTGTTGTCATTATAGCATTCCTTGTTTTACTCTATTACAGGCATATGGCATATAAGCAGTTTGGCGGGGTAACAGGTGACCTTGCGGGCTATCTGCTTTGTGTGAGCGAGTTGTGCATGACGGCTGCAATTGCAGTAATTACATTAATTTAGCCAGCAGAATGGAGATAATATGGAAGTATATTTTGGTGGGGCTTATCAGGGAAAGCTTGATTATGTATGTAGTAAGAAAAATATGTCTGTTGTGGCAGATGGGGCAGATTGTAATATTGAAGACCTGGAAAATGCTGAAATATTAAATCATATGCATCTGCTTATAAAAAGATATGTTAAAGAAGGAAAATCAACAGACACTCTGATAGACAGTCTGTATGATATCAATCCGGAGATTATTATAATATGTGATGAAGTTGGAAGCGGAATTGTTCCGTTAGAAAAAGAGGACAGAATATACAGGGAAGCAGTCGGACGCGTACTTTGCAGTGCAGTTAAGAAGGCTGTGCATGTGGAAAGAGTAACCTGTGGAATAGGACAGTGTCTGAAAGGCGGACAGTAAGAAATATGGAGATTGTATTAATCAGACATGGAGCAATAGCAGGAAACATTGAAAAGAGATATATAGGAACTACGGATGAACCATTGTGTGATACAGGAATGGTACAGATACAAGAGTATATGAGAGCCGGATGTTATCCACAGGTACAGGCATTATATGTAAGTCCTTTAAAAAGATGCAGGCAGACAGCAGCATTTATATATCCTGACACGAAGCAGATAATTGTGCGGGATTTCAGGGAATGTGACTTTGGTAAATTCGAGGGAAAGAATTATAAAGAACTGACAGGCGATGAGTATTACCAGAAATGGATTGACAGTAATGGAACAATACCTTTTCCGCAGGGAGAAGATATAGCTGATTTCAGGACAAGATGTGTCCATGCGTGGAACAGAGTTGTTAATGAATGCATGGAATCAGGGGTGGGAACGGCTGCATGTATTGTTCATGGAGGAACTATAATGGCAGTTTTGTCAGAAATATATGGTGGAGGTTATTATGATTATCATTGTGGCAATGGTGATGGATATATCTGCAATGTTACTCAGAAAGGGCATATAAGTACAATAAAAAAGATTACGGAGAAATAATGAATAATAATATTTTTGGATGTATATTTACATGTCAGACTATAGCAATTGCATGTGGATATGTGCTTGATCTGATTATTGGAGATCCGCACTGGCTGTATCACCCGGTACGCCTTATAGGAAAACTGATTTCATGGCTGGAAGGCATTTTGTTAAAAGAAGAGTATTCACAAGCAAAGAAATATAAAAGAGGTATAGTTCTGGCAGTTTTAATACCATTAATAACAGGTATTGTTACAGCGGGCATACTTGCGGTCTGCTATTATATTAATATAGTGCTTGGATGTGTAGTCGAAACGATTATGTGCTATCAGATTCTTGCTGTGAAATCACTAAAAACAGAGAGCATGAAAGTATATTATGCTTTGAAAAATGAAGGGGTTCCACAGGCAAGACAGGCTGTATCAATGATTGTCGGAAGAGATACCAGCCAGCTAGATGAACATGGTATTACGCGTGCGGCTGTTGAGACGGTTGCGGAAAATACATCAGATGGTGTTGTTGCGCCATTGTTTTATATGATGTTTTTCGGTGCTGTCGGGGGCTTCGTATATAAGGCAGTTAATACTATGGATTCAATGATTGGCTATAAGAATGATAAATATCTGCATTTCGGAAGATTTGCAGCTAAAATGGATGATGTTGTGAACCTTATTCCTGCAAGAGCAGGCGGATGTCTTATGGTTGCAGCTGCCGGAATTGCACAGCTTGCAGAAAAGTGTATGGGAAGGAATAAAGATTTATCACATTACAGCATGGGCAATGCATGGAAGATTTTTTTAAGGGACAGAATGAAACACAGCAGTCCTAATTCTGCACAGACAGAATCGGCATGTGCAGGAGCATTGAAAGTTTCTCTGTCAGGAGACAACTATTATTTTGGCAGACTTGTGCATAAGCCACAGATTGGAGATTCAATCCGGGAGTTGGAAATTGAAGATATAAAAAGAAGTAATATTTTATTGTATATCACAGCATTTATTGTGATTATTATTGTGCTCATTATAAGAAGTGCAGTGATGTGTTATTTCTGTTAATCAGACGAAAGGTTATCATTTATGGAAAAACAGATACATGGCGGGAATATCTATGATAAGGAAGTGTCACTTGATTTTTCAGTTAATATTAATCCGCTTGGAATGCCGGATGGAGTACAGGACGCGATTCTTGATAATATCAGTGGATATGAGACATATCCTGATATCAGGTATACGGCGTTAAGAGAGGCAGTTGCCGGTAAGGAGAGGGTACAGGCAGATAGAATACTGTGTGGAAATGGTGCTTCTGAACTTATAATGGCTGTGGTTAGGGCAGTAAGACCTGATAAATGCGCAGTTGCAGCCCCGTCTTTTTCGGGATATGAACGCGCTGTCAGTGTATATGGTGCTGGCATTCAATATTATAAACTTGATGAAAAGAATGGATTTGGGTATGCAGATGTATGCAGTCAGCTTAAGGATATGGATATCCAGATGTGTTTTATATGTAATCCCAATAATCCTACAGGAAACCTTATACCTGAAGATATTCTTGTTAATATACTTGATATATGCAGGGACAGGAACATTGTAGTTGTAGCTGATGAGTGCTTTTTAAGGTTTAATCCGCAGTATGAAATTATAAGCTGTAAAAGATTTCTGGATGATTATGATAATCTTGTGATTATAAATGCATTTACAAAGTTTTATGCTATGGCGGGAATCCGATTAGGATATATGATGAGTGCCAATATAGAATTAATTAACAGGGTTTCATTACAGCTTCCGGAATGGAATGTGTCGTCTGTGGCACAGCGTGCAGGAATTGCGGCATTTGCGGATAAAGATTATGAGAAGTATACGCATGAACTTATTCAGAGGGAACGGCAGTTTCTTTTCAATGAATTATCAGATATGAAATGTATTGTTTATCCGTCACAGGCAGATTATTTAACATTCAGACTGCCACAAAGTAAAGCAGGATGTATGATACAGGAAGAATTATTAAAGCATGGGATACTTATACGGTCATGTGGGAGTTATCATAATATGCCGGCTGACTGCTACCGTATAGCAGTAAAGCAGCATGCGGATAATGAAGTTCTTATTAATAATATGAGACAGATACTGGAAGTGTAAAAGAAAGGCAGGGTGCAGATTATGGCAAAGAATCTTATGATTCAGGGAACTATGTCTAATGCAGGAAAGAGCATTATAACGGCAGGAATATTAAGAGTGCTGAAGCAGGACGGGTATAATGCAGCACCTTTTAAATCTCAGAATATGGCATTGAATTCATACATAACAGCGGATGGTCTGGAAATGGGAAGAGCACAGGTTATGCAGGCAGAAGCGGCAGGAATAGCACCATGTGTAGAAATGAATCCCATATTGTTAAAGCCGACAAGCGATGTGGGTTCACAGGTTATTGTAAACGGAACACCGCTTAAAAATATGCCGGCTAAAGAATATTTCCAATATAAAAAGAAACTGATTCCGGACATATTAAAAGCCTATGACACTCTTGACAGAAAATATGATGTGATAGTACTTGAGGGCGCAGGAAGTCCGGCAGAGATTAATCTTAAGAAAGATGATATTGTTAATATGGGAATGGCGGAGCTTGTAGATGCACCGGTGCTTCTTGTTGGAGATATTGACCGTGGTGGCGTGTTTGCGCAGCTTGTTGGAACAATCATGCTTCTTGAAGAAAAGGAACGCAGGCGCGTAAAAGGTCTGGTCATGAATAAGTTCCGTGGAGACAGGAAGATACTTGAGCCAGGTATAAAACAGTTATATGACATATGTCCGATTCCTGTTGCCGGGGTAATTCCTTATGTAAGGCTTGATATTGAAGATGAAGACAGCCTTGCTTCAAGGCTTGAAACATCGGACTCAGATGTTTCAGGGGAAAAGCTGGATATAGTTGTAATAAGACTGCCTCATATTTCAAATTTTACAGATTTTAATGCACTCGAAAGGCTGCCGGAGGTTAATTTAAGATATGTCGATAAGGCAGAACAGATAGGAAATCCCAATCTTATAATTCTTCCGGGAAGCAAGAATACCATTAATGATTTAAAATGGCTGCGTAAGAATGGAATTGAAGCACAGATTATAAAATGTGCAAGGCAGGAGATACCTGTATTTGGAATATGTGGTGGTTACCAGATGTTAGGAAATGTTATTGATGATTCATGTAATGCAGAAACCGGTGAGGTTATTCCGGGAATAGGTCTTTTGCCGGTTACAACTACATTTACACTGTCTAAGCACCGTACAAGAGCAAGAGGAATAATCTGCAGCCAGTCAGGAATGTGGGAAATGCTTGGAGAGAAAAAATGTGCCGGATATGAAATTCATATGGGAGAGAGTACTGTGGGTGAAGGACAGGCGCATGCATTTGCAAAAATATATAATACTGTCGATGGAACGGAATATATGGATGGGTGTGTCTGTGGGAATGTGGCAGGAACTTATCTTCACGGAATATTTGATGAGAAAGAATTCTGTGACGGTTTTATAAATATGCTTGGTAAAAGATGTGGGATTGCGACACACGGCGGTTCAGACATGAGTTTTGAAGAATATAAGCAGAGAGAGTATGACAAGCTGGCAGATGCAATCCGTGAAAATATGGATATGAAGTATATATATGAAATTATGGGATTGTAGACAGCAGGAAGGGAGATACATTATATGAATAGTATAAAGAAGGCATATTACCATCTTCCGGGGCTGTTTGAATTCTATGAGTTGTATGAAGCATTTTTGCCGGTATATCGGGAGCACAGAGAGTATTTCTATGACTGGTGCGGGATTGGCTCAATATATGGTGCGCCTGCAGATTGTATCTGGGGCGGTGGACGAATAGGTTCCGGTGAACATGGTGTGCAGGAAGTTATGAATCTGATGAGTGAATATGGGATATCGGCAAGGCTGACATTCAGCAATTCACTGCTTCGCGAAGAACATTTAGCTGATGAAAAATGTAATGCGTTATGTAAGGCACTTAATGACAGCGAGGGAATTAGCAATGGCGTGATTGTACATTCTGACATTCTTGCCAGGTATATCAAGAAGCATTATCCGAATCTTTATCTTGTCTCATCGACAACGAAGGTGTTGACGGATTTTAATGATTTTCTGAATGAAGTAAAAAGAGAAGATTTCCAGTATGTAGTGCCGGATTTCAGGCTGAATAAAGTATTTGGCAAGCTGGTGAAGCTTACAGATAAAGAAAAGGATAAGGTGGAATTCCTGTGTAATGAGTGCTGCTGGTTTGGGTGTTACGACAGAAAGAACTGTTATGAGATTGTGAGCCGTCAGAATCTTGGCGAGGACTGTTCCGACCATGTATGTGTTGCACCGGATTCACAGAGTGGATACCGGTTTTCTAAGGCAATGGAGAATCCGGCATTTATCAGTGTTGATGATATAAGGAATACATATATGCCAATGGGATTTTCCAATTTCAAGATAGAAGGGCGAGGACTTGGAAGCGCACTGGTGCTGGAATTCCTGTTGTATTACATGATAAAGCCGGAGTACCAGATACATGTGAGAGAAGATATATATCTGGATAATATGCTGGATTTATTCTGAAAAATAGAGAAGAGATTTGAAGGGGATGATGAAAAATTTGATGGGGAATGTTATGTTAAATAAAAGAATAAAATATTTTGTATGTATGCTGGTATTCTTTGTACTATTATTTATTGGATATAAGTATTTTAAAGCACAATCAATAATTAAGGACGGAGAAGTATTGGCGGGGATGGTCAGAATAGCAGATCAGAAATATGTATATCAAGCATTTATGACGACTGGAAAGAAAAAGAAAATTGCAGAGATTGATAACTGGGATGTATATGAGATAGATGAGGATAAGAGTCATACTTTTTTATTATTAAAATCATTTACAGGGGAACAATATATAGTTAAAGAAAATTATCAAATACCAACTGGGGGAAAAGTCAATTGTGTTTATGTAGATGGACAAAGAATAGAAGATAAAGAAATACTTGAGGTGTTTAATGAAATTTTGACGACGAAATATAATGATGGAACATATTATTATATTTCTAATAACAAAGAGGAGCAGAAAAGATGGAAACATTTTGTACTTGGGTATGAAGATTGCCCTGTGGGTACGGATAATTCTATCTATGGTATAGCTAAGATAGATTCAAAGTGGGTGATTGTGTTTAACAGTGATTTAGGTCAAAAAGATGAGAATGGTTATCAAGCTATTTATTATGAGATTAGTCCTGAATGTGGGAAAATATTTGAAAAAAGTAATATATGGAAATATTGATTTCAGGAATTAATATAGAATATTAAAATATTGTATGAGCGAATAACAAAGATTTTAAAGAACAAAAGGGCATTGTATATCCGGATATGGATTATTTGGAATACAATGTCTTTTTTTATGTTCAAATGCAACTTGGCATGCTTATAATGCAACTTAGTAGTAAGCGTATAGACATGGGGATGGAAAAAGTATATATATGAATATTGCGGTAATGGCATGCTGGATGTGGTAAAATGGATTAATAAATACATGAAGTAATTCTCAATAAGGAGGGGCGTATGTCGGATATTATTAAGATAGAACATCTGAATAAATGTTTTGGCGATGTGAAGGCAGTTAATGACTTAAGTTTCCGCGTAAAGAAGGGAGAATTGTTCGCATTTTTAGGTGTAAATGGTGCTGGAAAAAGCACAACGATTTCTATTATATGCGGGCAGTTACGCAAGGACAGTGGAAATGTGTGGATTAAGGATAAAGAAGCAGACAGGGCAGGCAGTGAAACAAAGAGGCTGCTGGGAGTTGTGTTTCAGGACAGTGTTCTTGATAAACCTCTTACAGTTAAGGAGAATCTTAAAAGCAGGGCAGCGTTGTATGGAATTACTGGAAATTCATTCGAAAAAAGACTGGCAGAACTGGTGGAGATACTTGATTTCGGGGATTACATTAACAGACCGGTTGGTAAGCTGTCAGGCGGACAGAGAAGAAGAATTGATATTGCAAGGGCGCTGATTCACAGACCGGAGATACTGATTCTTGATGAGCCGACGACGGGACTTGACCCGCAGACAAGGCTTCTTATATGGAATGTTATTGAGAGACTTCGTACAGAGGAGAACATGACGGTATTCCTTACAACTCATTACATGGAGGAGGCGGCAAGTGCCGGATATGTTGTGATTCTTGATAAGGGAAGCATCGTGGCAGAGGGAACTCCTTTGGAATTAAAGAATGAATATGTTCATGATACGATATCTTTGTATGGAGTTACAGAGGATGAGATTAAAGCTTTGGAAACAGAGTACAAAGCAATCCGTGATGGTTACAGGATTCAGGTTAAGAACACACTTGAAGCTACGAAAATGATTGTGAAACATCAGGAGATATTCCGTGATTATGAAGTCGTAAAAGGCGGTATGGATGATGTATTTCTTGCTGTGACTGGGAAAATATTGGGAGGTGGTCAGTGATGAAAGAGATAACCGCACTTGTAAGCAGAAACAGAAAACTCTTTTTTAAGGACAAAGGAATGTTGTTTTCATCAATGATAACTCCGGTAATTCTTATTGTTTTGTACGCAACATTTTTAGCAAATATATACAAAGATTCTTTTGTTTCTGCAACTAAGGACATGATTGATTTACCAGACAAAATAATTAACGGCACAGTGGCAGCACAGTTAGCTGCGGCACTTCTTGCAGTAAGCTGTGTAACTGTTACATTCTGCGTCAATCTTACGATGGTTCAGGACAGAGCCAGCGGAGCAAGAAAAGATTTTGATGTTTCGCCTGTAAGCAAAACAAAGATTTATATAGGATATTTCTTATCAACAGTACTTAATTCGCTTATGGTTAATGGCACAGCACTTGCATTATGCCTGCTTTACATATTGAAGATGGGCTGGTATATGAGTGCATCAGATGTAATATTTGTTATATTGGATATGATTCTGCTGGTGTTATTTGGAAGCACGCTTTCAAGCATTGTAAGCTATCCGCTAAAGACGCAGGGGCAGTTGTCGGCGGTTGGAACAATCGTAAGTGCAGGGTATGGATTTGTGTGTGGTGCATACATGCCGATATCTAATTTTAGTTCAGGGCTGCAGAAAGCATTGTCCTACCTTCCGGGTACATATGGAACTTCCCTGGTTAAGAACCACATGCTCAATGGAGTGTATAAAGAGATGGCGGACACAGGGCTTCCGTCAGAAGCGGTCACAGTCATAAGGAACACTCTCGACTGTAATCCTGTATTCAGGGGACATGTTGTTGGCGTGTCACAGATGTATTTAATCATGGCTGGGAGTATAGTTGTATTCGGAGCAGCTTATCTTCTGATTATCATGATTCGGGAGAGATAATAATCTTAATATAATCTTAATATCATATAAAAATGCTTAACCCCTTTTTTAACATAATTCTGGTAGATTTCAATTATGTTAGAAAAGGGGAATTTTTTATGTTTGACAACAGGATAAGAAAACATTTGTCATCATTCCGGGTTATAACAATTGGATTTGGTGGATTAATTATATTAGGAGCATTGCTTCTTATGCTGCCGGTTTCATCAGCCAGTGGTTGTGTAACACCGTTTGGTGATGCATTATTTACATCTACATCAGCGGTATGCGTTACCGGATTAGTAGTACTGGATACAGGAAGCTACTGGTCTTTATTTGGACAGCTTGTAATAATTACGCTTATACAGATAGGAGGGCTTGGCGTAATTACTGTTGCTGTTGCATTTTCTTTATTGTCAGGAAAGAAAGTGTCTTTAATGCAGAGAAGCTTTATGCAGGAATCTGTATCAGCACCGGTGGTTGGCGGAGTAGTCAGGCTTACCGGATTTATATTAAAAGGAACATTCATTATAGAATTATCAGGAGCATTGCTTATGATGCCGGTATTCTGCAAGGATTATGGATTGAAAGGAATCTGGTTTGCAATATTTCATTCAATATCAGCATTTTGTAATGCAGGATTTGATGTGCTAGGAACAGCGGATAATCAATTTGCTTCAATGACGACATATGCCTGTAATCCTGTTATTAATATTACATTGATGCTTCTTATTGTGATAGGTGGAATTGGATTTGTTACGTGGGAAGATATTAAGAATAATAAGTATCATTTTAAAAGATATAAGATGCAGAGCAAATTAATAATTGTTACAACAGCCGTTCTTATAACAGTACCTGCAATTATGTTTATGATAAATGATATGATGACTGGAAGCGAGAAAATGCCTGTATTTAAGGCACTTTTTCAATCAGTGACATTAAGGACTGCTGGATTTAATACGGTTGACCTTAATGCAATGAAACAGGCATCTGTAATGATTATGATAATTCTTATGCTTATAGGTGGTTCACCTGGTTCAACAGCAGGTGGTATGAAAACAACTACATTTGCAGTTCTTATGGGAAACATGGTTGCAACATTTAAGAGAAATAAGAATATTCATTTTTTTGAAAGAAGAATAGATAACGATACAGTTAAAAATGCAGCTACGATAGCTATGATGTATATTACATTATTTGTTACGGGCGCATTTATTATAAATGTCACAGATGGAATTTCATTAGGAAAATGTCTTTTTGAAACAGCATCAGCAGTAGGTACGGTCGGATTGACATTAGGTATTACTCCACAGCTTGGAATATTATCAAGAATTGTTCTTATTATTCTTATGTTTATGGGCAGAGTTGGCGGTCTTACTTTAATATATGCTGCTTTTTCTGGAAATGGAAACAGCTATTCAAAATTTCCTGAAGAAAAGATTAATATAGGATAGGAGTACAATATGAAAAAGAATGTATTACTTATAGGAGCCGGAAGATTTGGAAAACATATGGCTATGCAGCTTAATCAGCTTGGACATCAGGTGATGGCAGTTGATACTGATGAGAACAGAATTAACGATGTTATGAATATAGTCACAAATGCACAGATTGGAGACAGCACGAATGCTGAATTTTTAAAATCATTAGGTGTTGGAAATTTTGATGTGTGTATGGTGACAATTGGTGACAGTTTTCAGAATTCGCTGGAAACAACATCACTGTTAAAGGAACTTGGAGCCAGATATGTGGTATCAAGAGCTGAGCGGGATGTACAGGAAAAATTCCTGCTGCGTAATGGTGCAGATGCGGTTGTATATCCTGAAAAACACGAAGCAAAGTGGGCTGCAGTACGCTACACTGCGGACCATATTCTTGATTTAATACAACTGGATAATACTCATGCAATTCTTGAAGTGGAAGTTCCTGAGTCGTGGTTAGGAAAAAGTATTATTGAACTTGATATAAGAAAAAAATATGGAGTAAACATAATGGCTATAAAGCATAATGACTCAATAAATGTAAATGTTGAACCAGATATTGTACTTACAGAAGATATTACATTACTTGTGTTAGGAGATTATAAAAATCTGAAAAAATGCTTTAAGGTTTAAGATTAGGGGGCATGAGCATGAAGACGGGATTAATTATAATAATACTGATAGTTGTGATATTATTATTTATGGCAGCAGGATGGTATGTTATGAATAAAATAGACGGATTTATGAACAGAACAAGAAGAACCAATGACAAAGATACAATGAATGCTGTA
>ENA-OUUV01000385-OUUV01000385.1-human-gut-metagenome-genome-assembly--contig:-NODE-385-length-28816-cov-4.768436_pt1 | contig 28816 bp, 31 predicted proteins | sample MGYA00237952_ERZ548838 | MGnify/ENA primary metagenome ERZ548838 (study PRJEB26490, sample SAMN05194705) | human gut metagenome | biome: terrestrial biome; feature: human-associated habitat; material... | reverse complement strand
TGCAAGAGCTCCATGAAAAACCTGAAAATATTTTATTACTTTTATTGTTATTATATTCCCATATTTTTTCTACTTGTTTTTTTGCCATATCAATACGCACTAGGCCCGGATATTTATAGCCAACCAAATATAATTTATTTTCATAATTATAACACCTTGAAAAATTTCCCCAATTGCAATTCCATTTTTCAGTTTTGGGAATATCACACTGTTCTATCTTTTCTGTTTCTATATCAAAAATCAAAATTTTATTTCCATGTAAAGGTATAAAAAAAATATTATTCATATAATTTTGCGTATCTGAATATAATGCAAATTTTTCTTGTTTTCCGTTTAATATTGGTTTTATCCATTCTGTGGTCATATTTTTTATAGAATACTTAACTAAAGCATTCATATCATGTAGAATAAAATATAAATAATTATCTTTTTCGCACCAGCTATTCGTCAGATAACAGTTTGTATTTCTACTAACATCTGCATTCTGTATCATCACTGGTTTCCCCGTCTCCTGATACACCCGCACAACGCTGCTTGCATCCCCATAATATGCATCACTTATTACCACAGCCCTGTCCATATCCGAGCTGTCATCATAGATTCCCCAGCCTTCTTCCTTATACCACTTTACAAGTTTTTCGTACTCTACCCAAAGCTGTGGTCTCATGGAAGATACGGTACTTTTAATCAGCGGATGTGGTCTCCACAGTAATGCTATTTCATCCTTATTTTCCTTAAAGATTCTAAATACATCCTTCATCTTCTCCAGCATTCTCTCATTGTTCTCCAATAAAGCTGCAATACTGGTATTATAAAAGATAATCTTCTTCCAGCTTCCATCCGGTTTCTGTATAATCTTTAACCATTCTTTGGGTATTTCCAGATCTTCCTTCTTCGTATTTAATACCTTATCTATCTTTGGAGAGCCCAGCCCAAGGAATTTTTCTTCCAAATATTTTCTATCTAAATGATGTCCCTGCAGTCCATTTTCCTGTGCTGCTTTCAGGTATTCATTTACATAAATCTGCTTCATCTTTTCAGACTGTACAATTACCTTATCTGCATTGATAACTCCAGGAGTCCAGATAAAGTGCTTCATCTGGTCAATAGTACCCTGATCATCCGGTTCAATTTCCTGTAATACGAAATATGGTATATATACCAATTCTTCCGTATACTTTTTTAAATTGCTACTGAAGAATCTCGGATGCACGCAAGTTACCAGATTCCAATCATCATATGGATTATGAATATAGACCACATCTGGTTTTCTTTCCTCAAAGTTATAACTCTGCCAGTCTATTACTTCAATATTCTTCGGGTATTCGTTTCCTTCATAATGCATTTGTCCAAGGCTTCTATCCGGGTTTCTGTCATAATATGGAATCGGTACACAATAAGCATCACATTCCGGGTCTTCCTTCGCTGCCAAGTATATACTTTCCAGCGAGTCCCACATGGATGCCTTGTATGGGAAAAAGACAACTTCCTTACGGACAGAGATGTCATTCTTTACACTGTTTTCAATTCTAAGGAGCTGTTTCTTTAGATTCTTGTAGATTTTATTGGCACTGCTGTCTGTGTTATTCTGCAATGCTTCATAGATTTGATAAACGAAGTCGCAATAATCCTGTATGTAGGGAATGGTAATACAATCCTCTTTTTCCATTGTCTCAATGGCATTCCCTATGCTGACTGCGCACTCCTGGCATTGTGCCAGCAGATCCTGTGCAGATACGGTATTGTTCCTGTCGATATGATTCTTGATTTCCTCATGTGCTTCATGAAGTGTCTGGATCATGTCCAGAATGTCTTTTTTCTGTGCCTTCCTCATATATATCCCCTTATATCGTACATTCCTTGTAAATCTTCCCTTTGCGCAGCCGATCAGAGCCACTCAAAGCAAAATGTGGTTCTTTCTAACGCAAAAGGAAGTGGCACTTATCCACTTCCTTAGATATACTGTCTCTATAGTGCTATTCCGGTCAATAGCTGCTGCTTGCATACAAAGTCATTCTTCTACGTCTTCTGATTCCTTCATACTCCCCAGTATATCTTTGGAATGTTCCCTTTACTTATAAGTATTCTATCACATTATTATGTAAATTGCGATAGAATTTTGAATTTTTTCTGAATTTTTATATTGAGGATTTTTATAGACACATAGTCATATAAAATGGAATATACGTCACACCGTCTTCATATTTCAAATCTTTTCCGTAAATAATATATCTGTCTTCCATTTTGATAGGATATTTTTGAATCAATGCGTCAAAGGATGCATGGCTTCGATAGCCTGATGATTTCACTTCTATTGGACATATTTTCTTTTTTCGTACAATTACAAAATCAATTTGATACTTTTTTCTTTTGCAGAATCCTTGGAATGATATAAAAATTCATGGAAATAAAGGGAATATCCGTTGGCTCTTAGCATTTGTCCAACCATATTTTCCAATATCTTCCCTGATTAATGCCCAGATTATCAAAAATCAATGATTTATAGATACTCATTTCTGTATCTTCGCTACTTTGCAGCATCTGAGTTACGAGCAGTCCTGTATCTCCCATATACAATTTAAAATTGCTGCGGTCCGCATAAACTTCCATTGCAATTTCCGGTGCAGTAATGTTATTACATTCACTCCTATCATAGATTCTGCGACAAAATTAACCGCCTCCATATAGTTCACATATCTTGCATTTTTATCTACAAGAGAAAATTTGAAATGTGAATTATGGTTTTCAAGCTGTTCGGGTATTGTTTTGTAAATTACTGAAGCTTTTTCTTTATTATCCTGATCATATTTTCGCAGATCATCCTCATACAATGCCAGAATATTTCTTTTATAAAATCTATTTGTGTATAATCTTTTCCGCTTACAAATGCTTCTACTGCCTGTGGCATACCTCCAACAGCCATATAAGTCCGAAAGTTCTTCATTATTTTACGATGGGGTGATCCTCCATAAATATACACTGCTTTTTTTATATCGTGAGCATAGCTCACTCAATGCATTTCGTAAAATTACACTTGCAAGCAAGTAATTTTACTTCATTATATCACGAATTTTCAAATTTTATTCATATGATTTTTAACGAATTTTGCATTTTTGTTTTCCTTATTTTTAACATTTTTTCACTTTGTTCTGTTCTATCTCACATTCATGCTTCTTTTGTTTTTTATCGTAGTTAATTCCCACTAACAATATGTCTCCAATAACTTCCGTATTCCTGTCTGTACATAGCTTCAACTACGGATTTAGGACTATATATATGCTGCCCCGCTTTCCTCAGCTTGTATCCATCATACCATTTTCTGGCTTCCTCATAGTCCATGGAATATCTCTGACACAGCTCTTTGACCTCATGTTCCGTAAATCCCATATACGAAGCCATAATGCTTAGATCTACCATGGAATATTCATTAAAATTGTTCATTCTTCTTTTCTTCACGAAATATGCAGTCCCACTCATCTATAATGATAACAAATTTTCTTTTTGTTCCATGAAAAATATCCGAAAGTGCTATCGCCAGAGAATGCTCCTTATCTTTTATATACTCTGGATAACTCTCCTTTAATTCATAGATTACTTCATCCTGAATAAACTCTATCAGCGGCACTTAATTTTCAGATACACTGTACATCCATTGTATGTCTAACCTGATTACATCATATTGATTCATATATTGTAACTATTCAGAGCCATGCAAATTAAGGCAGAATATGCTTGTTTACAAGCATATTTGACTCAATTTATATGGCGAAGTAACCACATGAGCAAAAGAAAAGCTGTGAAACAGCGATTTTGCGAATGGGGTTCTGAATAGTTACCATATATTTAGTAAAAGAAGGCTGCTTGCTAATGGACAAATTTTTAAAAAGTTCTTTGGAATCACATCCCTTGCTGTAATATGCGACCAGCATTTTAGCTGATATAGATTTACCGAATCTGCGTGGTCTGCTTACGCATACATATTTACTTTCACTCTCCAATACCCGTAGCACAGAGCAATCCGTAGGCATCAAAGTCGGGGGCTTTTGACCCAGACATCATTATAATAGTTTTATATGATATTTTCCATCTTGGTCAGCAGAACTTCTTCCCATTCATATTCTGTTTAAAATCGTTTAAAATATCAACACGATTCAGGCACAGAACTTCCTTATTTTATTTGTCTTTTTCATCATATAATAGTATAATAGCATTAGAATTAATGTAAAATATTGATATGGAAGGAGTTCTGCTATGCAAACACTAATCAGACCATCCGCTGCTATTCGTCAAAATTACACAGAGATAGCTGCCTTATGCAAAGAAACCGGTGAACCTGTTTTTTTAACTAAAAATGGTGAGGGCGATCTGGTTGTTATGGATATAGCCACTTATGATCAGCGAGAAAAGCAATTGGAACTTAGGGAAAAATTAATTGAAATTGAAGAATTAAGGCGTGCCGGCGCACCTGACATGGATGCCCGCGGTGCTTCTGCTAAACTCCGTACGGCACTAAAGGAGAAAACTTATGTATAAAGTAGATATCTCTCCTGCAGCAAATTCTGTTCTGGAAGAATACACTTTCCGTTGTGCCAGAGACAACGGAGAAGAGTGTGCATTACGACTATTGGATGCTTATGATGAGAAGATCTCATATTTGGAATCCACTCCCCTCATCGGATGTGCCAGATTGAAGTTTATTCCTTCCAAATATCGTGTTTTAAATTTCTGGCCACACCTCTGGTTCGTCTTCCAGATAAAAGAGTGTGAGAACTGTGTAAAAATTGATTACATAATTGATGACAGACAAAACTATGGTACTTTTCTAAAATAAACAGTAGAAATGTTCAAGCTTCTTATTCATATTCTGTTCATAATTCTTTTCAGAATTGTTCAAAATATCAACACGATTTAGACACGAAACTCCCCTATACTATAATCATAAGATGCAGCGATGCAAAGGAGGATGCAACAGACATCCACCTTAAATAAAAAAGTGATAATAACATTACTTATAATAACTTTTTCATAATAATGCCAAGTAATCAGAGATTACTTGGCATCCTCCCTTTTTATGGGGATTTTTTTATTTTCTACAATATTTTCAAGCATATAAAAAACCTGACAGAAAGGATTTCTCCCCTCTATCAGGTCTTCTTTTTTCACAGCCAAGCCGTGTATTCTCTCAATTATTCAGCCTTGCCAACAGATCCGAAGAGTTCCATCTTCTCTTTTACTGTAGCCTTGATAGCTTCGAAGCCAGGATTTAAGAGTTTACGAGGATCGAATCCCTTACCTTCTAAGTCCTTACCAGCTTCGATGTACTTACGTGTAGCTTCCTGGAATGCTAACTGGCATTCTGTATTAACGTTAACCTTAGCTACGCCAAGTGTGATAGCTTTCTTAACCATCTCTGCAGGGATACCTGTACCACCATGAAGTACGAGAGGCATAACACCTGTCTTCTGCTGGATTGCATCCAGAGTCTCGAAGCTCAGTCCCTGCCAGTTTGCAGGATATTTACCATGAATGTTACCGATACCTGCTGCTAACATATCTACGCCAAGATCTGCGATCTGCTTACACTCGTTAGGATCTGCGCACTCGCCCATACCAATAACGCCATCTTCTTCACCACCGATAGAACCAACTTCTGCTTCGATGGACATGCCCATTGCATGAGCAACTGCTACTAATTCCTTAGTCTTCTCAATGTTCTCTTCGATTCCATAATGAGAACCATCAAACATGATAGATGTGAAACCAGCCTTGATGCACTTGTAGCATCCGTCATAAGTACCATGATCCAGATGTAACGCAACTGGTACTGTGATTCCGAGTGATTTATCCATTGCCTTAACCATAGCGGCAACTGTATCAAAGCCTGTCATGTACTTGCCGGCACCTTCTGATACACCTAAGATTACAGGGCTGTTTAATTCCTGTGCGGTTAACAGAATGGCTTTTGTCCATTCAAGGTTGTTGATGTTGAAATGACCTACTGCATAATGACCTGCTTTTGCTTTTTTAAGCATTTCTGTAGCTGAAACTAACATAATTCCAAACCTCCATTTTCATTACTTGCCATAACTCTCCATAATTCTTTGCAGAATTAATAGTTACTGCTTGCCTCTTTATCATTGGAACGCAATTGTCCCTGACAAAATACATTATAAACCGTTTTCCCTGGGTTGTAAACTAAATTGTTTATTTTTTAACGTTATAATTTTAACTCAAAAAAGCGCACAAGATACAAATATCCTGTGCGCTTGTAATATATTTCTGTAACTTGCAAATTTGGACCACAGGTACAAATTTGCCGTGTAGAAAAACTACCATATATGGTTTTTTCACACTATTCTTTCACAATAATATCCACTGCCTGCTGTTTATTGGACAGCTCTACCTTGGTATGGTTGCCGCCGTATTCCCCATCCAGTGTCCATGCGATCTCTTCACCAGACTCTATGGTAAGGGATGCTGTCTTGAAGCAATACATATAAGCAGTGTCTACTCTCTCACTGATCAATGCCGTCAGGATGGAATTCAGTTCGATAGGATTATTGGGTTGCTTGATCAATGTGACTTCAAAGAGTCCGTCGTTAAGTGCCACATTTCTGCCGGTAATATTCTTGAATCCTCCTACAGAATAGGAATTGGTAATCATTCCAAAGATGAAATCGTCCTCAATGACAGTGTCATCATAGCTTACCTTCATATGGTAGGATTTCACATTCTGCAGGTGCTTCATGCCTTCCAGAATGTATGCCATGTGCCCCAGTGCGTTCTTCATTTCCTGTGGTGTTCCATAGGAAACTTCAGTAAACAGGCCAAAGGCAGCAATATATACAAATACATCATGATTAAACACTCCGACATCACAGGCAAATGTATGTCCTGCTGCCACGATATCGGCTGCTTTCTTCATTTGAGATGGAAGTTTCAGGCTGTTTGCAAAATCATTGGTACTTCCTGCAGGAATATATCCTACAGTGGTCTTGAACCCGGATTGCATCATGCCGGTCACTATCTCGTCTAAGGTGCCGTCTCCTCCGCTGCATACAACTAACTGATAGGACTTGTCTCTCTCTCTGGTGATGCGTATCGCATCTCCCTGGCTCTGTGTGGTATATACTGTCACCTCGCAGTCAGCCTTGACGAGAGTATCTGTGATCTCCAGCAGATGATTTCTTATCTGCCCTTTGCCGGCATGGGGATTCACGATGAAAAGAACTTTCTTAGGCATCCTGTCCACTCAGGAATCTTTCAATATGTGCTACAGCTGCTGATTCATCAGAACCATCTGCAACAACTGTAAGTGTCTCACCGTTATCAAGTCCGAGACTCATCATACCCATGATACTCTTTGCATTTACCTTCTTATCATCCACTTCCACATAGATGGTGCTTTCATACTGGCTGGCTACCTGTACGAATACTGCTACCGGTCTTGCTTCCAGACCATTGTCCAACTGGACTTCCATTGACTTCTGAACCATAATATTCTCCTCCTTTATTTCCGCAATCTGTCTGCCAACTCACCCAGCTTTCTAAGCCTGTGGTTGACTCCTGACTTCCCTACTTTGGGATTCAGATATTCACCTAACTCTTTTAGTGTCGCATCGGGATAATCAAGTCTGACCTCAGCGATTTCCCGCAGCTGGTCGGACAGATTATGAAAACCATAATGTTCCTTGATATACATGATATCTTCTATTTGTTTTGTTGCTGCATTCACAGTTTTAGTAATATTTGCAGCTTCGCAGTTGACTTTTCTATTAATGGAATTGCGCATATCTTTCAGAATCCGCAGATTCTCCAGACTCATGAGTGACTGGTGGGCACCCATGACATTAAGTAGTTCTACAATGCCTTCGCTTTCCTTGATATAGACTACCAGGTAGCGCTTTCTCTGTACGACCTTGCCTTCAATGTCAAAATCTGCCAAAGCACCCTGTATCTGCATTGCCTGTTCATTGTTTTCACATACGAACTCCAGATGATACCCTTTCTCCGGATTACTCATGGAGCCAATGCTCAGAAACGCACCTCGTAAAAAGGCACGCTTACAACACAGGCTTTTGATGACCAGAGGATTGACGCATAAGCTCTTCTCCTCGTACTTCACCGCCTGCAATATTCTCTGCACAACGTCTTCTTCCGTGTATCGGAACAGATTCACGAAATTATCCATTTTGCCTTTTATATTAAATGTTTTCTTCAGTAATGTAAAGCCTTTTCTTGCAACATAGGGAGTTTCTTCCTGAATTTCAATATATTTCGTTCCCTTTTCGTCACATTTCACAGCTTTGGTATACTCCAGAATCGCTGCCAGCTCTGCAATATCGCAGTGTCTTGCTTCCGGCAGTAGTCTGACCAGTTCATCTTTCACTTCTCCTGAAAATGACATAGGCTACCTCTTATTTTATATCCCTGTGCCGCAGAGTCAGCCCGTATTCACCCTGATTACTCAGTCTGTTATACAGCTCTATCGCCAGAGTCACACTTCTGTGTTGTCCTCCGGTACAGCCAATGGCTACTACCAGCTGATTCTTACCCTCTTTCACATAATTGGGAATAAGGAAAGTAATCATATCTGTCAGCTTATCCAGAAACTGATGTGCTTCCTGAAAGCTCATGACATAATCATGGACTTCCTTATCCAGTCCTGTCTTAGGTTTCATTTCATCTATATAGAAAGGATTCGGAAGAAACCTTACATCAAATACAAGGTCTGCATCCTGTGGTATTCCATGTTTGAAGCCAAATGAAATCACATTGACCATAAGGCTGTTATATTTCTCATTATTTACAAAGATACGATCCAGCTCCGCCTTTAACTCTCTGGTCAGCAAGTTCGTTGTATCAATGACATAGTCAGCCTGCTCTCTGATGCTGGCAAGCAGGGCTCTCTCCTGGGTAATACCCTTCATCAGATCCCCATCTGTAGACAGGGGATGGATTCGTCTCGTTTCCTTATATCTTTTCAAAAGTACCTGGTCAGAAGCCTCCAGAAACAGTAATTCAAAAGAATACTTGGATTTTCTCAGTCTTGCAACTGCCTGATTCACGTCATCAAATGACTGTGCCGCTCTAACATCCAGTCCTAAAGCAACATTCTGTATTGTAGAATTGGGCATTGTGATCAGTTCCACGAACTTGTCGATCAATGCCACCGGGATATTGTCTGCACAGTAAAACCCGGCATCCTCCAACATTTTCATAGCGGTACTCTTACCGCCTCCACTCATACCAGTCACAATTACAAATCTCATAGCTCCCCAGCCTTTCTGTCAATCTCTTTCGCAAATGATGTCTGTTTGTGTTCCTGTACCGGATCTACTGAAAATCTCCCAGCATAATGACTTCCGGCTCTATCTTTACGCCAAAGCTGCTCCATACTTTAGCCTGTATTTCCTGTATCAATATATAAATATCTGTTGCTGTGGCATTGCCCTTATTTACAACAAAGCCACAATGTTTCTCTGATACCTGTGCGCCACCGCATTGAAAGCCTCGAAGCCCAGCATCCTGTATCAGTTTGGCTGCAAAATATCCTTCCGGTCTTTTAAAGGTAGAACCGGCACTTGGATATTCCAGTGGCTGTTTGTCTTTTCTTCTGGCAGCCAAGTCTTCCATCTTGAGACGTATCTCTTCCTGCTGCCCTCTCTCTAACTGTATGGAAGCTCCCAATACAATATAAGCTTCCTCTTTCAAAAGGCTGTGTCGGTACGCAAAATGCATCTCTTCACAGCTCTTCTCTACAATCTCTCCCTGTGGAGTCATCAGGCGTACAGAAGTAATGACCTGCTTCATTTCACCGTCATATGCGCCCGCATTCATCACAACTGCGCCACCCAGAGTCCCAGGAATCCCCGCAGCGAATTCAAACCCTGTCAGTGACTGTGCAAGAGCAACTCTGGCGATAGCCGCCAATGTTGCTCCAGCCTCACAGTACATGATATGATTATCTTTTATCTCGATATGGTTAAATTCTTTGGCAAGATGCAGAATAATACCGTCATACCCCTTGTCACTTACCAGAAGATTGCTGCCATTTCCTAATAAATAGTAAGTCTCTCCTGCGTCATTTAACAGCTGAATCGTACTTTTCAATTCTTCTTGCGTGGCTATCTCCAGAAACAGCCTTGCCGGTCCACCTACTCGAAATGTTGTATGACGGCTCATCGGCTCCTGTTCCAGTATTCTTTCTGTAGGAAGGTATTGCTTTAATTCTGTTATAATCTCCTGCTTCAAAATCTCACCTGTCATCTTTTATTTTTACAACCTATTATATTACAGTACCAGCTTCGCAGCACCATAGATTCCTGCGTCATTTCCCAGTGTTGCAAGCTTAAACTGCGCATTCATGCATCCATGGAACGCATATTTCTCATAGTATTTTGTGATGTACTGGCATAAGATATCTCCTGCCTTAGATACACCACCACCGATAACGAAGGCTTCTGGATTTACGACTGCTGCGATAGCTGCCAGTCCTTTGCCAAGGTATTGTCCAAACTGCTCTGCGATCTCACACGCTACTTCATCACCGGCTTTTACTGCATCAAATACAGTCTTGGCACTGACTTCGCCCTGACGGAGTACACTGTCCTTTGTATCTGCTTCCAGTCTTCTCTTCGCCAGTCTTACGATACCTGTTGCTGATGCATACTGTTCCAGACAGCCATGATTGCCACATCCGCAGGCATCTCCTTCTTTGTCTTCTATATGAATATGACCGATTTCACCTGCTGCGCCGGTAGCACCTGTCAGAATCTTACCGCCAAGGATAACGCCGCCGCCTACACCGGTTCCAAGTGTAACAAGTACCATGTTCTTGAAGCCTTGTCCGCCGCCGCGCCACATCTCACCAAGAGCTGCTACATTTGCATCATTACCAGCCTGTACAGCAAGTCCTGTCAGACCACCAAGAATTTCTTTTACATCCATGATGTCCCAGCCAAGGTTGACTGCCTTGAGTACAACGCCTTTATCATTTACAGGTCCTGGTACACCGATACCGATACCTGCTACTTCGTCTTTTGCAATATTCTTCTCTGCCATCTTGTCCAAAACGGACTTGGCTACGTCCGGGAGAATATTCTTGCCATTCTCTTCTGTTCTGGTAATAATCTCCCACTTATCCTGCACATTTCCTTCCAGGTCAAAAAGACCAAGCTTTACAGTTGTGCCTCCTACATCGACACCGAAACAATACTTACTCATTACTCCTCATCCTCTTCTCTTTTTCTTGTTAATGAATTCTGTACACGCTGATACAGCTCCTGTGCTGCATTATAGCCCATCTTCTTCTGTCTGTGGTTGACCGCTGCGCACTCGCAGATGATTGCCAGGCTTCGTCCGGGTCTGATTGGAATATTATGGCATACTACTTTATTACCAAGATATTCCGTATAGTTCTCTTCCAGACCAAGTCTGTCGTATTTCTTCTCTTTATCCCAGTCTTCCAGACGGATAACAAGGCTGATATTGGTCGTATCCATAACGCTGGATACACCGAACAATGCCTTGACATCTATAATACCGATACCTCTCAGCTCAATAAAATGCTTCGTGATATCAGGTGCTGTACCTACCAGAGTATCATCACTGACTTTGCGGATCTCTACCACGTCATCAGATACAAGTCTGTGTCCTCTCTTGATCAGCTCCAGGGCGGCCTCGCTCTTACCAATACCGCTCTCACCCGTGATCAGGACACCTTCACCATATACATCGACCAGTACACCATGTACAGAAATGCATGGAGCCAGCTTAACGTTGAGCCATCTGATGATCTCTGCCATAAAAGCAGAAGTAGACTTCTGTGTCAGAAGTACCGGTACTTTATTCTTCACTGCGGTTTCCAGAAATATCTCATCCGGACGCAGGTCTCTGCAAAATACGATACAAGGAGTTTTCTCAGAAAGGACTTTAGGATAGACCTCTCTCTTATCCTCTTCTGTCATGTGCTCCATGTAGGAATACTCTACAAAACCAATAATCTGTGGTCTTGTCTCATCATAATGTTCAAAATACCCCGCAAGCTGCAGCGCAGGTCTGTTGATATCCGGCTGAGTCACCTTGATCCCCGTAATATCTACTTCCGGTGTCAGATTCTGCAATTCCAGCTTATCAATTAACTGTTTAATACTAACTGCCATATCCATACCCATACCTTTCTTTTTACACAAACTGCCTCTCTTCATAGGCACTGCTTTGCTTCAATCATAGCATACTTAACTTCTCTTTGCCACTTTTTATTGCTCCTGTTTATGGAAAAAGCGATAGATTTCCTCCGCCACATTTACCGTGATTCCCGGAACCTCCTGTAAGGTGCTGACCTGTGCCTGCTGCAGCTCTTCAATAGACTTGAAATATTTCATCAAAGCCTTGCGACGGCTTGGTCCCACACCGTTGATTTCATCCAGTACAGAATGCACCTGTGCCTTGCTTCGAAGTGATCTGTGATACGTGATAGCGAAGCGGTGGGCTTCATCCTGAATACGGGTAATAAGCTTAAAGCCTTCTGAATTCCTGTCTATGGGCAGCTCTTTATTCTGGAAATACAATCCTCTGGTGCGGTGGTTATCATCCTTTACCATACCACATACAGGAATATTTATCCCCAGTTCATCCAATACCTGCAAAGCAATATTTACCTGTCCCCGTCCACCATCCATGAGCAAAAGGTCAGGAAACTTCGTAAAGCTGCCGAAATTCTCATCCATGTTCTGTTCCTGCATTTCCTGTTTCTCATCCAGTCCATGCTGGAATCGTCTGGTCAATACCTCATGCATGCAGGCGTAATCATCCGGGCCAGCTACGGTCTTCATCTTAAATTTACGGTAATCGCTGCGTTTTGGCTTGCCTTTTTCATAGACTACCATAGAACCGACATTGGCGAAACCGCTTGTATTGGAAATATCAAAAGCCTCCATTCGGGAGAGTCCCTTGAGTCCCAGCAGATCTTCAATCTCCTTCACTGCACCAATGGTTCTGCCCTCTTCCCTGCGGATACGTTCTCTGTCCTGACTCAGTACCAGGGCTGCATTTCTGGCTGCAAGGTCAACCAGCTTTTCCTTGGAGCCTTTCAGCGGCACTCGTAAATGAACCCTGCTTCCCTTCTTGGCAGTAAGCCATTTCTCCACCAGCTCCATATCTTCTATTGACTCCTGCAGCATAATCTCTCTTGGGATAAAAGGAGTTCCTGCGTAAAACTGTTTTACGAAGCTTGTTAATATTTTATCAACAGAAGGTTCCTCTATCTGTGTCATATAGAAGTGCTCTCTGCCAATGAGTTTACCATTTCGCAGGAAGAAGACCTGTACTACGGTCTCATTACCATCTATGGCAAGGGCAATGATATCCTTATCCTCCCCTATATTATCAGACATCTTCTGTGTTTCACTGATCTTTTTGATATTTTCTATCAGATCACGGTATTTGATGGCTTCCTCATACTCCATGGCTTCAGAAGCAGCCTGCATTTTTTCCTTCAGATCCTTGATGACCGGTTGATATTTGCCATTGAGGAAATCCAGCGCCTGCTCAATCTGTGCTGCATACTCTTCCCTGGATACATATCCCTGACAAGGCGCACAACACTGATTGATGTGATAGTTCAGACAAGGTCTTTCTTTGCCAATATCTGCGGGAAGTCTACGGTTACAGGTTCTAAGCTTGTAAAGCTTATTAATCAGATCTATGGTTTCTTTGACTCCTCCACTGGTAAAAGGTCCAAAGTACCTCGCCTTGTCCTTCTTCATCTGCCGAACCAGCAGAATACGGGGATATTCTTCTCCTACGGTTACTTTTATATAAGGATATGTCTTATCATCCTTGAGCATGGTATTGTACTTGGGGCGATTCTCCTTGATCAGGTTATTCTCCAATACCAGTGCTTCCAGTTCAGAGTCCGTTACAATATATTCAAACCGGGCAATGAGAGACACCATTTTGTCAATCTGCGGTCCCCTGCCGATATTTTCCTTGAAATAGGAACGCACACGGTTATGCAGGTTGATTGCCTTGCCCACATATAGAATCGTATCGTCCTTGTCGTGCATGATATACACGCCGGGTTTGTTTGGAAGTTTATGAAGCTCTTCCTTTATGTCAAAATCCTGTGGCATTATAAGTCTCCTTCTATCTAAGCACTTTGCGCTGAAAGCAAAAAATCACTGCTTTTGTAAATTCAGTGATTTTTCGCTTTTCTATATCTTCTTATTTACTGATTCCATCTGGAACTGAATTGTGAATTCTCTTTGTCTGTATCTGTTCCCGACTGATTTCCTGCACTCTGCTGCTCTGTGGTATTATCACCCTGCATCGGCTGCTGCGGCATTGATTCCTGCTGCTGTGGCTGTCTGGGTGCAAAAGAAATCTCATTGCGGGGAAGATAAGGATTCACCGCCTGTTGTGTCGGACGGCTGCGAAGTTCTTCCGGTGTCGGAGCCTTCTCGTCATCCTCTTCCACAACTGTCTGTTTTGGAGCTTCCTGCTCTATAGCAGTCTCCTGTGGCTTTTCTTCCTTATTTTCTTCTTTCTTCTCTTCTTTATTCTCTTCCGGTTCAGGAAGTCCCTTAGCTTCTCTGTAAATCTTCATGAACTCCTTACCGGTAATGGTCTCTTTCTCAATCAAGTGAGCTGCGATCTTATCCAGCACATCACGATTCTCACGAAGCATCTGTAATGCTTCCTCATATGCGTCCTTGAGAATCTGCATCACTTCATTATCAATCTCTGAAGCGGTATTATCTGCACAGTTCAGAGATGATCTGCCATCCAGATACTGACTCTCCACTGTCTCCAATCCCATCAGACCAAACTTCTTGCTCATACCATAGCGTGTTACCATGGAGCGGGCTATGCTGGTTGCCTTCTCGATATCATTGGAAGCGCCTGTGGTTACTGTATCAAATACAATCTCTTCCGCGGCACGTCCACCAAGGAGTCCCACAATCATATCATGTAATTCTGCCTGTGTATTCAGATATTTCTCATCTTCCGGTACATGCATAACATAACCGAGTGCTCCCATGGTTCTTGGAACAATGGTGATCTTCTGTACCGGTTCCGAATTCTTCTGCAAAGCACTAATCAGCGCATGCCCTACTTCATGATAGGATACAATCTTACGCTCTTCCTTGCTCATGATACGGTCTTTCTTCTCTTTACCTACCAATACGACTTCTACCGCATTGAATAAGTCCTTCTGGCTGACAAATTCTCTGCCTTCCTTGACTGCGTTAATTGCAGCTTCGTTAATCATATTGGCAAGGTCAGAACCTACTGCACCGCTGGTAGCCAATGCAATGGCATCCAGATCTACAGTCTCATCCATCAGTACGTCTTTTGCATGTACTTTCAGGATGTCCACACGACCCTTTAAGTCTGGTTTATCCACGATAACTCTTCTGTCAAAACGTCCCGGACGAAGCAGCGCCTTATCCAGTATCTCCGGTCTGTTCGTTGCTGCCAGAACGATAATACCCTTCTTACCATCGAAACCATCCATTTCGGAGAGCAGCTGGTTCAGAGTCTGTTCACGTTCCTCATTACCGCCGCCGTACTTGGAATCACGGCTTCGACCAATCGCATCAATCTCATCAATAAATATAATACATGGTGCATTCTTCTCTGCTTCCTTAAACAAATCTCTTACACGGGAAGCACCTACACCTACATATAATTCAATAAAATCAGAACCTGCAAGGGAGAAGAATGGCACATGTGCCTCACCTGCTACTGCCTTTGCAAGCAGAGTCTTACCTGTTCCGGGAGGTCCTACGAGCAGTGCGCCCTTTGGAAGCTTCGCACCGATCTTGGAATATTTACCCGGATTATGCAGGAAATCTACGATTTCTTTCAGGGAATCCTTGGCTTCTTCCTCACCTGCTACATCTTTAAAAGTAATTCCTGTTTCTTTCTGTACATATACTTTGGCATTGCTCTTACCCATGCTGAAAGCTCCGCCACCACCTGTCATCTTGCGAAGCAGCAGGCTTAAAAGCCCCCACATCAGCAGGATTGGCAGAATATAGGATAAAATAGATAAAATAATACCGGAGCCGTCAGGAACAGAACCGCTTACTTCTACATTGGCATCCAGAAGACGCTGTGTCAGTGTATCATCATCCTCAATCTTACCTGTATGGTAAGTAATGGTAGGCTGCATATAGAATAAGGATACTGTCTGTTTACTCTTAGGATAGATCGTAATCTGGTTGGACTCGATCTTAACCTTCTCTACCTGCCCTTCTTCAATCATGGAGATAAACTGATTATAAGATATCTCCGTGTCTGTCGCTCCTGTAAAAGCCTTCATGAAATAGCTGATACATAATAAGGAAAGCAGTGCTGCAATCAGAAGAATCAGAAGATTCTGTTTCTTAGGATCTCTTCCGTTTCCATTACCATTGCCGCCTGAACCACCGTTATTATTGCCATTTCCGCCTGAATTGTTGTTGTACTGGTTAAACTGATTATTGTCCATTGTATAATAACCATGCCTTTCGCAAACTTTATAGTCACGCGTCCCGGTTGTGCATGCTGCACGCAAGCAGCCGCAATAACCGTTATAACGCATCTTTCAACTTCCCTACTCAGAAGTATTGCCCAAGTGAAAGTATTCAATTATAATTATAAGTTGTAAGAGTTTATAAATCAACTTTTTCTTTCTGAAATAAAAATTCGAACTATTAATATTTTATAAAAAATAGTAGATTTTTGACATCTGAGCGTTGTATAATACTCAGATGTGATTACAGAAAACGTGGTTTTTCCACCCATTAATATAGAAAGGAATCAAAGCTATGCCAGTAAAGTATGTATTCGTTACAGGCGGTGTTGTATCCGGATTAGGAAAAGGCATCACTGCAGCCTCCCTTGGACGTCTTCTGAAAGCCCGTGGTTATAAAGTGACCATGCAGAAGTTCGATCCTTATATCAATATCGACCCCGGAACCATGAACCCGATTCAGCATGGTGAAGTATTTGTCACTGATGACGGTGCTGAAACAGACCTCGATCTGGGTCATTACGAAAGATTTATTGATGAAAGTCTTGATAAGAACTCCAATGTGACTACCGGTAAGGTTTACTGGAGTGTACTGCAGAAGGAGCGCCGCGGCGATTATGGCGGAGGTACCGTTCAGGTCATTCCACACATTACGAATGAAATCAAGAGTCGTTTCTACCGCAATTTCACAGACCCGGATATGCGTATTGCAATCATTGAAGTCGGTGGTACAGTCGGTGATATCGAAAGCCAGCCTTTCCTGGAATCTATTCGTCAGTTCCAGCATGAAGTCGGCAGAGAAAATGCTATTCTGATTCATGTAACTCTGATTCCTTATCTGAGTGCTTCTCAGGAAATGAAGACCAAGCCTACCCAGGCCAGTGTAAAAGAGCTGCAGGGAATGGGTATCCAGCCTGACATTATCGTATGTCGCAGCGAGCATCCTCTCGATCAGGGTATCAAGGATAAGATTGCTCTGTTCTGTAATGTACCGAATTCTCACGTATTACAGAATCTGGATGTAAAGTATCTCTATGAAGCACCTCTTGCCATGGAGAAAGAACATCTGGCTGAGGTTGCCTGTGAATGTCTCCACCTGGATTGTCCGGAACCTGATCTTGCAGACTGGAAGAAGATGGTAGATGACCTCTACGCTGCAACTCACGAAGTAACGATTGCCCTGGTCGGCAAATATACACAGCTCCACGATGCTTATATCAGTGTCGTAGAAGCCCTCAAGCACGGCGGTATTCCCCAGCATACCACTGTCAATATCCGCTGGGTAGATTCTGAACAGGTCAATGCAGACAATGTGGCAGACATTCTCAATGGTGTAGATGGCGTTCTGGTACCGGGTGGTTTCGGCGACCGTGGTATCGAAGGTATGATTGACGCCATTCATTATGCACGTACTAATAATATTCCATTCCTTGGATTATGTCTGGGCATGCAGCTCTCTATCGTAGAATACGCCCGCAATGTTGTTGGATATAATGATGCACACAGCGTTGAGCTCAACCCCAACACCACTCATCCAGTTATCGCACTGATGCCGGATCAGAATGGTGTGGAAGATATCGGCGGTACTTTAAGACTTGGTTCCTATCCATGTCATCTGGACAAAGCTTCCAAGGCTTATACCCTCTACGGAGAAGAGATCATTCATGAGCGTCACAGACATCGTTATGAAGTCAACAATGATTTCCGTGCAGCCCTTACAGATAAAGGCATGATGCTCTCCGGTCTGTCTCCTGATGGACGTATTGTAGAAATGGTAGAGATTCCTTCTCATCGTTTCTTCCTTGCAACACAGGCACATCCTGAATTAAAGAGCCGTCCTAACAGACCACATCCTTTATTCAGAGGACTGGTTGAAGCAGCACTTGCATATAAAAACGAGAAATAATCACAATAGACCGAATCACTTTTTAGTGGTTCGGTTTTATATTTTTATGGTTATTTTTCATACAAATTTCATTACTTTTGCTTTGATCTTGGTATCGTTCACTCTATGGCACATCCTCTGGGTGCTCTCTATGATACACCACATGGTATTGCCAACGCTATCATCCTTCCTACTGTTATGGAATACAATGCAGAAGCTACTGGTGAGAAATATCGTGAAATCGCAAGAGCTATGGGTGTCAAGGGTGTTGACGACATGACTCAGGAAGAATACAGAAAAGCAACTGTAGACGCTGTAAAACAGCTTTCTCAGGATGTAGGAATTCCTGCTGACTTAAAGGACATCGTAAAGAGAGAGGATATTCCTTTTCTGGCACAGTCCGCATATGATGATGCATGCAGACCTGGCAATCCTAAGGAAACCAGCGTAGAAGACATCACCAAGTTATACGAATCCTTACTTTAATTCAATCGTTACTATTAAGAACCCGTTCTTTATAGTTTCAATAAAACATACCACTCTCAAAAACCGCCGGCTCTATGGGTCAGCGGTTTTTATACTATATAGATCCCTGTCTGTAAGCTGCAAGCAGCAGCTCCAGATCATGAATATTCTCCAATATCTTCTTTCCATTATCCGTATCCTTGATCATGACACGATCAGGCTCCATTTCAAAGAAATTGGAACTGGATTCTATATCCTTATTCTCAGTTAATACCTTCTCAATACTTTCAAAAGGCTGATGTGCTTTCAGGCGCATACCATGCGAATTATAAATTAGTGTATATCCTGCAATTCCTGTTGTCTTCTGGTATGCTTTACAGAAACCGCCATCAATTACAATGAGACGATTGTTGGCTTTTACAGGGGATTCTCCATCTGAAACCTTAATCGGTGTATGTCCGTTAATGATATGGGACATGGACGAATGTAAGCCAAACTCCCCAAGAATCCTCACGCATACATCTTCCTGCTGATAATACCGATAGTACGGATCCTTTGCTTCTTCCCAGGCTCTCTTATCTTCTACAAAAGTCCTCTCAAAGGTCTTGATATTCCTGCCGGACAATGGAGATTTCTTACCGCACCACAGATACCACATGAAATCCAGTGCCGGTCTTGTTCCCTGATAAAAGGCAAGTCTTGCTACTCTCTGAGCATAATCCATATATTCCTTACCACAGTAGAACTTCTCTGCTATTTGAATTCCATCCAGATTGCCATTTTCATCCAGTGGAATACAACCATGAAACAGCAGATTCCCATTGTATACACGGTATATGCTGCCTTTTTCATACAGGAATTCCACATGATCCCGCAGTACATGGCTGTTGCGGAAGGAAGCCCTCAGGTCTTCCATCACTTTTTGTTCCTCTTCGGACAATACATATGGCTGTTTAAAGTCTATTGTTGGAAAGTACGTATCATTCAGATCATATTCCTGTCCTTCTATGCATACAGTGCCTTTTCCAAGGTCCATCTTATCCAGCAGTAGGCGGTCATCCATATTGTATTCTGAGTGGTGCATAATAATCTGCCCTTCCAGCTTGAACAGAATAATGGAAATGGCTTTCAGCGCTGCCTTCATAGGTGTCAGATTGGGATACAGCTTCTCTGCAAAAAGAATCAGGGAGCGAAGACTGATTCCATAGGAATTCTCCAGAATCTCCATATTGCCGTATTTGATATTATTTCTCAACACATTTGCAATGCAGGCTTCGCTGCCACATGCCGCTCCCATCCACAGAATATCATGGTTTCCCCATTCGATATCCAGCGAGTGATACTTCATCAGCAGCTCAATAATTCTGTCTGCATTACTTCCTCTGTCAAAAATATCACCCACGATATGCAGATGATCCACTGCCAGTCTTTTAATTAATTTGGTATACGCCTCAATAAAGGCATCTGCACTTCCTATGTCTATGATGGTATCTATGATCTTCTCATGATAGACATACTGGTTATTATCCTCGTCTGACTGCGCATGAAGCAACTCATCTATAATATAACTGAACTCCGGTGGCAGTGCCTTACGCACCTTTGAACGGGTATATTTGGATGAAAGCAGCTTCGCCAGCTCCGTCAGATTCTTCAGGGTCATTTTGTACCAGTACGGGGTAATCGCATTCTGCTCCTTTAACAGCTTGATCTTCTCCACAGGATAATAGACCAGTGTACAGATCTCCTGTCTCTCCTGCGCAGATAACCTGCTGCCAAAGATCATATCTACCTTCTCCTTGATAACTCCCGCAGCGTTATTCAGTATATGATAAAAGGCTTCATATTCTCCATGCAAGTCACTCATGAAATGCTCTGTACCCTTTGGCAGATTCAAAATAGCTTTTAAATTGATAATTTCCCTGCACACTGCGGGTATGGACGGATATTTCTCAGCTAAAAGACGCAGGTACTTCAATTTTTCTTCTGACAGATAAGGTGTATAAGAACTCTCGAAATCCATATTTCCTCCATTTTATAAGATATGTATTATTATATCATGAACTTCGTTCATGATCGTCATTCGCCGTTCGGGATGAGCATGCAAGCATGTTCCCCCTCACTAACGCTCATTATATCGTAATTATTGTGATGTATAACAATACGTTGTTACGGATTTAACAAGCATGAAAAAAAGACGCCTGATCTGCATCAAACGTCTTTTGTCTATTCAACTCTATGTTAATCCTGTATATTCGTCTGCTCATAGCAACATTATAGCATCCCGGTAACGTTTCTTACAAGAGTAAATTTATGCCTTATTCCTGTATTCTCCATCTGTAATCCTGTCTCCATATCCGCCTGGTCGGATATCCCGCCCAAGAATGCTGTGTGTGCCCTGTTTATCATAGGAATAGAGAAGATACCCCTCTGTCCGGTTCACATCCAATCTGTCATAAGCATTCGCCTGCTGCCATCCATCATCTACTGGAAGGCTTCTGGATGTTGCTCCTGCTCTTCCCTTTCTCTTTCTCCTCTGATTTCTGAATGCTATCTGTTCTCTTGCATCTCTCCTGCATCGGCTCTCGATCCGGTTCGCCTCCATTACGATCAGGTATCCCGGCTCCTGCACTTGCGCATCATCCGGCTGTGAATGCTGTGCTGTATCTCTTCTTACAGGCTGCCGGACAGGCGGTGTAACTATCTGTGCTGCGGTCTGCATATAAAGCGCAATTGCTTCCTCTATGGATATTCTGTTTTCACAAATGTCCCGCGCGGGTACACTATGCCCGCGGTCAGGAATGTCATAAGAAACCGCCTGCAGAAGCCTTACCAGTCTTCTGCTGTTCATAGAATAGTCACCTCCGTGTGACGAATATGGAATATAACTCCTATCCATGGAGTTATAAATGGTAATGCGGAGTGAAGGATGTTGCAATATACATGTTTAGATACTATTTTATCGTAACTATTCAGGTTTATACTCATACTATGTTTCAACTGCACTGCCAATATAATATATAAATATATCGACATTTTACAGCCTCACAAACAGTTAAAAATATAGCAAAAATATATTCAGAATACTCGTTTATTAATCTTCTGATGTGTGTTAAAATATAATTGTTGTGTGTATACATTAAGAAATTGTATGTACGCCTCATAATAATCAGTTTTTAACAAAATACTGAAAGGCAACATCAAATAAAGACAATGTTCTCTTATTTTAATAAGAGACATTGTCCACATTAACTTAAAACATGTAACTGCGAAACGTTATCTTCCATATACAGAATTGCACAGCGTTAACAATTGCATAAGCAGGCACTCTGCAGCCGTCGGTACTTAGTGCGCATGCGTCGCAAGACACATGCACACTTATGTACCGTTACGAGCTGCAGCGTAGCGAGAGCGTGCCTGTGGTGCAATTATTAACGCTGTGCAATTCGTCCCCTGCATGTAACCCATTTTGCAGATTACAAAATTAGAAAGGAAATAACTATGTTTACAGAACAGAAATTAGAGCAACACTATTCTTCACTACCATCAGAGACTTTACATATTATCAGAGATGAGTACAAATGGGCATTGGAGACTTGTGGTGTACACAGTGAAGAACAGATCAAATACATCGAGAAGACATTAAGTCTGAGAGGTGAAAGCCTGGCAGTCAGAGTCAACCACAAGATATTATTCCTGTGCAAATGTGGTCAGAGCCGTATCGTAACTACAGACCTGCCGGAAGACAAGATCAAGATGTTCATCTTTGAACAATACAATGTACCATGTCCTAAATGCCGCAACGTGAACATGTATACATGGAAATATATGGATTAATACTCAGTCCAGTCTATGTGAACGCATAATCTGTCTTACTGTCCGCAGAAGATATGGTTTTAATTCCTCAATGTTGACAGGTTCCTCATTCAGAATAGAGCTGTAGCAGCTGGAACTGATCATTTCGATTATGATATACATCATAATCTCCGGTTTCTCATATTTGACCGGGGAATTCTCAAACATGGCATGATAGAGCTCATAGAAATTGTTTTCTTCTGTTGCCCCGGCGACAGCGTTTGTAAAAATTCCCCAGCTGAGATTCTTGGCAATGAAGTTCAGAAGTGTAGTATCTTCCACGAACTGATTCAGGATATTGTCAATCATGGCAATAATATGCTCTTCCAAATCTGCCATTTCCCGGCTCTTTGTTTCTTCTTCTGCACGCTGAAAGATTTCATTTGATTTATGGACAATCAGTTTATCTCTCAGGTCATACTTATCTTTAAAATACAGGTAAAAAGTGCCTTTTGCCACACCTGCTGCTGCGGTAATATCAGCCACCGAGGTCTTGGTCAGCCCCTTGGTCGTAAACAGGAGAAAGGCAGCATCCAGTATGGCTTCTCTCTTTATTTTCTTATTATCTTCCAGTTTGCCCATTAGATCATCTCCCTTTCTATACGCCTGCTAAAAGGCATCTGCCTCCGGCAGGAAAAACGGCAGCGGAAACCAGCCCTGTGGCGCCTGATACAGCGCACTTTCTTTACTCTGCATTGCAATATAATAATAACTGGTGGTTAGTTCCTTTACCAGCGTTAAACCATCATATATAATCTGTGCCGGTTCTGTCGTCTTTTCCACACAGATATCTTTTTCCGTAATCGTTATCTTAATAGTTTCCGTATTCTGGTCTTCTTTTATTCCCAATACGAAAGTACCTTCCTGTAATGATGTATACTGCCTTTTCCAATGCAGAAGAAAGGCAATGACGCTTTCATACTGAAGGATTCTAATCTGATGTGACATCGACACCGTATAGTAATCACTGACGTGATCCAGCAGAGGAAGTTTGGCAGTCTCATCCATACCAACATTGATTCCCAGCTCGTCTATATCCATCTCTTGCATATATGCATAGATAACCGCGGGCAGAATCTGCTCATCCAGAAGTCCAATCTCATACAGGGATGATCCATCCGCAGAAGTATTAAGATAACCAACACACTTTTCTTCCAACATAACAGCATAGAGATCGGCTCCCCAGCTCTGCATGCACGGATAGAAGCTGTCTTTCTCTCTTGCTGTCACATTTCTTCTGCTATATATCTCATATATACTGTCCAACAGATCATCTTCTGCACTTTCGATCAGTTGAAACACCGGTGTTTTCAGATCAGCAACCGCTGAACATGCATGACGGATACTGTCAGAAGTGACATTAAAGCAGTATTTCATACCGGCTTTTTCAAAGCCATAATGCTGATAACGATGTCTGTTGCCGTCCAGAATGATCATATCATATCCCTGACTGCGCATATCCTCCTGTGCCTTAGCCATCAGTTCAATCATATAACCCTTGCTTCTGGCTTTCGGATGTACACTGACTGTTCCGATATAGCCGCATTTCAGGGACAGATTACCCGCTGCCAGTGTCAGCGGATACACATCTACCAACGCCTGTATAGCGCCTTTTTCCCGCATTACATGATGTGTCACGATATGCTGTCTTGCCTGTGAATATGCCTTTGGCAGAATTGCCTCAAAATCCGTACTTCCAGATGACAAGCTGAATACCAGGTCTGCGAAATCCAGAATCTCCTGACTGGTCTGGTGCATCTCCTTACTATATACCGCCATTGCTCTTCCTTCTTTCCTCTACGCAAAAAGCCTGACACGTTACTGCATCAGGCTTATCTTCTATTCTATGTTCTATGTAACTATGTTTCGTGTATCTCTTATGAAGCAGCACTCTTGCGAGTCTTCTCTGTACTCTTGGTTCCTGCTGTCTTAGCCGGTTTAGCAGGTTCTGTCTCCGGGAAGAAATTCTTCGGTGTTACATCTGCATAGCACAGGGAGCAATAACCATTAATCGCAGCACCATTACTTACCTGAATGGACTTTGCCTTGATATCACTGTCTACAATAGCTTTATCTCCCAGCGTTACCGTTCCCTGAATATCCAGCTTACCCTGGATTGCTCCATCTACCATAAGATTCTTGGCACTGATATCGCCCAATACTACGGTATTCTCGCGGACGTCTACTCCTTCTGTGCAATCAATCTTGCCTTCTATAAAAGCATCCTTCGCATTCAGTTCATTTGCCTTAATATTGCCATTTATATTACTTCCATATATATTGACCTTATCGGTTGACTGGATGTCGCCATTCATTGTACCATACATGTCCAGTTTACCGGTAATTTCTATATTACCATTAATAATCGTTCCTTTGGGAATCAATGCTGCCTCTGTCTGTCTTGTGTCACCATAATTATTCATATTGCTTAACCCCTTTCTATCCCCCAGCCACTCTCTCTTATGGCTGTATATCTCTATTTAATCTTATTTGCATGAAAAAATCAACCTCTTTGTGCATGAAATATGACTTTTCAAACTGTACACTAAAATATATTTAAAATTGTATATTTCTAAAAAGTCACTTTTCACTATACTTATGTACAAACATAAAAAATGCATCAAATGATAAAGAAACGAGGTATATGTTATGAATGAAAAAAACAACAAAGTCTATAAAATCGCTTTGACTGGTCTGATGGCTGCACTTTCTTATGTCGTATTTACTTTCTTGCAGATTAAGATCACACTCCCCGGCGGTGATGCTACCAGTATTCATCTTGGTAATGCTGTCTGCGTTCTGGGTGCTCTGCTTCTTGGCGGCGTATATGGCGGCATTGGCGGCGCAATTGGTATGACCATTGGTGATTTGTTAGACCCTGTCTATATTGTATATGCACCTAAGACATTCCTTTTAAAGTTCTGTATCGGTCTGATTACTGGTCTGATTGCCCACAAATGTGGTAAGATCTCTACATCTAATGATAACAAACATGTACTGAAATGGACTATCCTTGCAGCTATCGGCGGTCTGCTCTTCAATGTAATCTTTGATCCATTGATCGGTTATTTCTACAAGCTGCTTATTCTTGGCAAACCGGCTGCAGAGCTGACTCTTGCTTGGAATGTAGCTGCTACATCCATTAATGCTGTAACATCTACTATTGTATCTGTAGTTGTATACATGGCAGTTCGTCCCGCTCTTAGAAAGGCAGGTATGCTTCCTGTCATCGGCAAAAAGTCCAAATAATTATCTGTAACTTACAACAGGAGCTTAAATAAGCTCCTGTTTTTTATTGCAATATTCTATCTATTCTGTCTCTGACTGGAGCCAGCTCTCCCATTCTGGATGCTGCTTCTTCCATTCTTTCGTGTGCTTTATCTGCCTGTGTATTCTTTCCCTGATCTACATATACCCGATACTGATATGCCGCCTCATAGTACTGTGCCACTGCATAGCATTCCTGCAGGTCTTCATCCGGTTTTACTCCCAGTGCTTCATTTGTATAATAATAATTCAGGCATTTCTCATACTCCTGCTGTTGTATATATTGCAGAAATACAATCGCCCTTTTACCGTTATTACTCAGATCAAACGTATAATCTGCGATAAACATGGCTTCTATCATTATGATACATGTGAGTAATACAATACATATATTTAATATTTTAGAAAGCGTCCCGGACTGCTTGTTTCTAATCTTCATTCTGCAATAGCCTTCCTATGATAATCTGATTGATCTGTGCCGAAGTCATTTCGGGAAATGGCTCCACATCTTCTCTGGTCAAAGGCAGCTTCTCCACCAGAAGATCGGATACTCTGTCCCTCATCTGCTGTAGACTTTCTCTGTTCTGATCACTTATAGCACCCTCATATTTCTTATATTGATCCAGATATGTTCTCTGATAGAAATCGGCAAGCTTTTCTGAAAGATACAATGCACTGTCTTCCTTATAATCCCCATAATCAGTCAGCATCTGAACCGCCTGTTCCACATATCCATAGGAATTGGCACACCAGAAAACAGGATAGTAAGCCTGAAAATCACCCTTCTCCGTATCTGTCAGATGATAATATTCTCCATACTCAAACAGTTCACTGTATTGTCCATTCTCCAGATACGTCTGAATCTGGCTGCGCACTGCATCATAATTCTTACTTGCCTGATGTCTTCTGATTATTTTCTCCAGACTTCCTCCTGAAAGCGCAGAAGCAACGAAGATATAGAGAATGATGAGAAAACCAATTATCCCAAGCAGCATACCCTTTCTGGATATTCGTGCAAAATGATGCGTCTTGTCCAGGACCTCTTTCTTCGTACTTTGATACGCTCTATCGTATTTTCCCATGGCTTTGCCATGTTCCTTTTGAAATTCTCTGCTTAATTCCTCATCATTCTTCATTTATGATTGCTTCCTTTAGCTGCTGTACCTGCGCCCTCTCATCTACTGCACTGTATAGATAAACAGCCAGTGTAAGGGCAAGAAGTGTAAGTATCGTTCCTATGATAAGCTTCGCCACAAAGACGCCTTCCCTGCAACTGTCCTTATGCTTCACATTCTGAAGATCTTCCAGATTATCCCGAATCCTGCCAAGATCCCTCATGTATGCCTTTTCTGCCCCTCGCAGATGTATGGCGCCACAATATGGGCAAGTCTCCAGCTCATCATCAAACATTGCTCCACAGGAGCTGCATTGTACTTTATTTTTCATTGGCTTTCTCTCCAAATAACAGCAGCATATCATCCTTTTTCATATTACTGAGATTGGCTGCCTCTTCTTTCGTCAGCCCAAAATACGTCTGCAGATTGGCATTCATGGCATCATAAATGGGCTGTAATCTGCGTGCTGTCTCTTCCTCACTGACCACATCCCTCGCCTTATAGTGCAGGGAATACACATCATAGAACTCTGGAAGCAGACCACAGATATCTTCCAGTTGTTCGTTTCTGTCATATACATTATCAGCCGCCAGATACTGATTGATATGACTGTTCAGAAAATAATAGATCTGCGCCCCTTCCATAACCGGATAATATTCCAGAAAAGGTCCCGCCGTCCATCCTGTAAGGTGATAAAAATCACAGTAAGCGTAGAACTCGTAATATTTTCCTGCTTCCAGATAATTCTCCATCTGCGCCTTTACTTCATCATAGTGGTCAACTGCCCATTCCTGCTTACGCAGATAAGCCCTGCTTTCTGCATGAAAGCCTACAAAAAGCAGCACTACCACCAATACAGCCAACACGCCGCAAGTGATACCTCTGACCATATAGGAAGACGATTTTCTATCTGTATCACTGACCTGTTTATGCGTACTCTGGTAGTCCTGTGCATAGAATTTTCTATCCCTGATATGACGTTTTGCCGCATAATTGACAGCACCACAGTAAGGGCATACTTCATCTGAAAGCTTCAGATCCGCCCCACATTTTTTACATTTCATTTATGCCTCCTCGATCACTGCCTGTTCCAGAAGCGCTTCGATATCAGCACCTTCCATATCCAGCCCCTGCGCACTGACAAAGTGGGAATGTTGTATTCCATATAGTTTGCACAACGCATTCACATACTGGAATCCGAAATTGCAATCTCCTATATAACCACCGCTGGTCGTCACGTAGTACATATCCTGTGCCTGACATAATCCTACAGGCGTTCCATCCTCAGCGTAGGCAAATGTAATACCGACCACGCTGGCTGCTTCCAGAAATATCTTGAGCGATGCCGGAAAAGACATATCCCAGTAAGGGGCTGCAATTACGATCATATCTGCCTGTGCCATAGCATTGGCATAGTCAAACATACTGTCCTCATATATGCCATTTGCCAGCAGCTCATCTCTTCTTTGTAATCTCTCATAATTCAAAGGAATCAGATTCTCTGTAGAAAGTCTGATTTCTTCGATCTTAAAAGCCATATCCTTTTGATTCGCTTCTTTGATACTTGTCAAAAGCCTCTCACACAAGGCAAGTGTCCTTGAGTCCTTACCTCTTACACAGGCATTGATAAATAGAAGTGTTGGCATGCTCTTTGTCTGCCACTCAAAATGTGATTAAATATGCTCACATCGAGATAATGTAAGTTCTCAC
>ENA-OUUV01000384-OUUV01000384.1-human-gut-metagenome-genome-assembly--contig:-NODE-384-length-28915-cov-10.303569_pt1 | contig 28915 bp, 20 predicted proteins | sample MGYA00237952_ERZ548838 | MGnify/ENA primary metagenome ERZ548838 (study PRJEB26490, sample SAMN05194705) | human gut metagenome | biome: terrestrial biome; feature: human-associated habitat; material... | reverse complement strand
CGCGAGCTGGGTTCAGAACGTCGTGAGACAGTTCGGTCCCTATCCGGCGCGGGCGGAGGATATTTGAGAGGAGCTGTCCTTAGTACGAGAGGACCGGGATGGACGGACCACTGGTGTATCTGTTGTCGACCAACGGCATGGCAGAGTAGCCAAGTCTGGAAGGGATAAACGCTGAAGGCATCTAAGCGTGAAGCCCCCCTCAAGATGAGATATCCCTCCTTCGGGAGTAAGACCCCTTGAAGACTACAAGGTAGATAGGGCAGAGGTGGAAGTGTGGCAACACATGGAGCTGACTGTTACTAATCGGTCGAGGGCTTAATCTAGAAAAAGCGGAGAAAAACGATGGATGAATCGGAAAGCATCGTGCAGATTTATCTGCGAAGATGATTGAAGATTCAGACAGAAATTTGCGTAGCAAATCTAGCGAGACGAAGCGCAGCGTAGTCGAGCGAAGAGTTTTTCGAGCGAAAGCATACAAGCGAGTATGTTGGCATTAAAGAATTTAGAAAGTCTAATAATCTGTATGGAGTTTTGAATGTATAATTTTTATAAAGAGTGCAAATAGTCGTCGAACAGAAATTGTTCGGCGTTTTTGTTATACAGAGGAATCCATATGACATTACAACAATTATATCAGGTAATTACAATTGCAGAAAGTAAATCGATGAATGAGGCAGCTAAGAAACTTTTTGTTTCACAGCCAAATCTTTCGTCTGTTGTGAAGGAACTTGAAGAGGAAGCAGGAGTGACTATTTTTGTGCGTTCTAATCGTGGAATTGTGATTACGGCGGAGGGCGAAGAATTTTTAGGGTATGCCAAGCAGGTAGTTGAACAATATCGGCTTTTGGAGAAACGCTACATGGATGGAGAGGTAAAAAAGAAATTTTCAGTATCCATGCAGCATTATTCCTTTGCGGTGAAGGCCTTTGTAGAGATGGTCAAGTCTGTAGGAATGGAAGAATATGAGTTTGCAATTCATGAGACACAGACAAACCAGGTCATTGAAAATGTACGTAGTATGAAAAGTGAACTTGGAGTTTTGTTTTTGAGTGAATTTAATGAGGCTGTATTGCAAAAGATATTTAAGGAAAATGGTCTTGTGTTTGAAGAATTGTTTATCTGTGACACATATGTTTACATGTGGCGGGAACACCCACTGGCAAAATTGAGTATGATATCTATGAAACAGTTAGAGGATTATCCTTGTCTTGCTTTTGATCAGGGAAAGAACAATTCTTTTTATTTTTCTGAAGAGATGAAAAGCACATATGAATATAAGCGAATCATCAAGGCGGATGATCGCGCGACCATGTTAAATCTTATGGTGGGATTGAATGGGTACACATTATGCTCAGGTATTATTTCCGAAGAGATTAATGGGGATGATTATGTGGCAATTCCGCTCAAAGAGTCAGAAAAAATGCGGATTGGTTATATTCGACATAAAGGAACGAATCTGAGTCGTTTAGGGGAAATTTATCTGCAGGAATTGCGTAAAAATGGGAAAACGATTAAGTGAATAACAAATGAAATTTTACTAAATATACTTGATATGGTGACTAAATAGGTACCTTTTTAGCTAAAATGCATAGGATAATAGATAAGGAATATAGAAATTATTCAAATATTGTAAATTTGAAAAGTAAGATAAGTCAATAACTGTCAAAATGATGCAAAATCCGCCAAAATACAAAGACGATATGCGTTTGACATATGAAAATAAAAGTGACATAATCTCCAAGAATGTAACAAACATTAGGAGTTTTTAATTAGTAGAAAGTAGGTGTTGAATTATGTATGAAACAGTAAAAGTAATTCGATTATCAGACATGACAGACGTAAAGGATTTTGTGAGAGCTGCAGGAGATTGTGACTTTGATATTGATGTAAAATATAACCGGACAATTATTGATGCAAAGTCATTGCTTGGAATGATTGGTCTTGGATTGCAGAATAATCTTCAAGTATGCTATGGTGGAAAAAATGAGGACTTCGAGAATGTAGTCAAAAAGTATTCTGTTGCATGACAAACAGAAGCTGGAACAAATATAAAACAAATAAAAAGTAAGGCATATAAAAGATAAAAAGTGCAAAACAGAAGAAATTCTATTCTGAACATATTTGGAGTAGAATTTCTTTTTTTGTAAAAAATGATGGCTAAAAATGATTGTTAATAATGATTTCCTAAAATGAATTTCTTTCTTAGAAATTGTACGCAACTTGATTTTTTATGTATAATAAATAGTAACTGTATCATGTTGATTTTGAATAATTACGAATGGACAATAAATGCTGCAATAAGAGGGAACAGGAAATGGAGATAGAATCGTTTTAATGGAAAAGATAACGGAACCGGGCATGCAGGAATTACATATTTCAGTGCGGAATCTCGTGGAGTTTATACTGCGAGGGGGCGACATTGATAATCGAAGCAGCCGTATGCTGCAGGAAGCCATGTTGGAAGGCGGAAAAATTCATAGAAAAATTCAAAAGGGCATGGGAAGTTCTTACACGGCAGAGGTTCCGTTGAAACTGGAACGAATCGAAGAATCGTATGTTCTGGTCGTTGAGGGAAGAGCGGATGGAATTGCTTTCGGAGAATTTGTTGCGGACGAACCAGCAGAACAAATAGAGGAGAAGCATTTGCCTGAGGCACAAAAGGATGAAATGCAGACTGGGGAGCAGCTTTGGTACATCGATGAAATCAAAGGTGTTTACCGGAACCTGACGACGATGGAACAGCCGGTATATGTGCACAAGGCACAGGCAATGTGTTATGCATACATATATGCGTTGCAAAATCATCTGGATCGCATTGGTGTGCAGATGACATACTGCAATTTGGATACGGAAGATATCCGGTATTTCCGGGAGATTTGGGAGTGGGAAGATCTGTATGATTGGTTCGAGCTTTTGATCATGGAGTACAAAAAATGGGCGGACTGGCAAATTGCCTGGCGCAAAACGAGACAGGAGAGCATTGCACAGCTGGAATTTCCTTATCCGTACCGGGAAGGACAGCGAAAGCTTGTGGCAGATGTGTATCGGACGATCATGCGACGAAAGACGCTTTTTATTCAGGCACCCACGGGAGTCGGTAAGACGATTTCTACAATTTTTCCTGCAGTAAAAGCTGTGGGCGAGGGGCTTGCGGATCGCATTTTTTATTTGACGGCAAAGACAATTACAGCAACAGTCGCAAAAGAAACCTTTCAGATTTTAAGAGAACATGGATATCAGGCGAAGATCATTCAACTGACAGCAAAAGAAAAGTTGTGCATGTGTGGAGAGGATGGCACAGAGGAACTGGAGTGTAATCCGGTGAATTGTCCGTACGCGAAGGGGCATTATGACCGTGTGAATGATGCGGTGTATGATCTGTTGCAAACTTCGGATTTGTTTACGCGCGAGGAGATATTGGCGCAGGCAAAAAAGTATCAGGTGTGCCCATTTGAAATGAGTCTGGATGTGGCCACCTGGGTGGACAACATATTGTGCGATTATAATTATGTGTTTGACCCGAATGTGTATCTGAAGCGCTTTTTTCAGGAGGGAAACAAGGGAGATTATATTTTCCTGGTGGATGAGGCACACAATCTGGTAGACCGGAGCCGGGAGATGTACAGCGCACAATTATATAAGGAAGATATGCTTGCAGTCAAACGCATCATGAAGCCGCATCATTATATGATTGCAAAGACCTTGGATAAGTGTAATAAAGCAATGTTGGAGTTTAAACGGGAGTGTGAAACATATGAAGTGCAGGAAAGCGTAGGGGTATTGACATTTCATCTGATGCGGCTTGCTTCACAACTGGAAGAATTTTTTGAAAAACCGCGCGAATTTCCAGAGAAAAAGGAAGTGCGGGATTTTTATTTTGAAGTGCGCAATTTCCTTAATATGTATGAACTTGTGGATGAGCATTATGTGATTTATACACAGATGGAAGAGGATGGGCGTTTCATGATCAAACTTTTTTGCGTGGATCCGTCGTTGAATCTGCAGAAATGCATTGACAAAGCAAATGCCACGATATTTTTCTCTGCGACCCTTCTTCCGATTAATTATTACAAACAGATTCTTTCGACGAAAGAAGATAACTATGCGATATATGCGGAGAGCACGTTTGCAGAGAATCAGCGATTGCTCGCTTTTGCGCCGGATGTCAGTACGAAATATACCAGGCGGGGACCGGTGGAGTATCTGCGTATCGCACAGTATATACAGGCGGCTGTGGAAGGAAAAAAGGGAAATTATATGGTGTTTTTCCCTTCTTACAAAATGATGCAGGATGTGTATGCGATATTTCGCAATTTCGTGGAGAGTGAGGTACCGGTGGATAGCGGAGAAGAGAGGCAGGATAGAGAAGATGGAAAAGATCGTAAAGATGGTAAAAACTCGAAAAATACGATGTTGGAAATCTGTATGCAGACGAGCAATATGCAGGAACAAGAGCGCGAGCAGTTCTTGCAGATGTTCGAACAGGAGCGAGAAGGAAGTCTGGTCGCTTTCTGTGTGATGGGAGGAATTTTTTCGGAGGGAATTGATCTGAAAAATGATAAATTGATCGGTGCAATCATTGTGGGAACGGGATTGCCGCAAATCAGCAATGAACGGCAGATTTTGAAAGATTATTATGATGAGCGGGGATTATCCGGCTTTGATTATGCGTTTCGGTATCCAGGAATCAATAAGGTGTTGCAGGCAGCGGGGCGCGTGATTCGGACGCAGGAAGACCGCGGAATCATATTGTTGCTGGATGAGCGATTTCTGCAGGCCGACTATGCACCGCTTTTTCCAAGGGAATGGAAGGAGCGGAAGGTGTGCAATTTAAAACAAATAAAAGAAGAAGTAGAAAAATTCTGGAAAGAGGTGGAACAGGAGTAGGTGAGAAAGTGTGTGACGAGAGAGCGCTTCTTTATAGAAAATAGAAAACCGGGTGCATCAGAACAGTGATGCATCCGGTAATAATTTGAGAAATTCTTCAGTGGATGCGGATATGGGCAGTGTTGTGTTGGCGGATACAACAATCTGTCGTGTCGGCATCTTTTCTTTTGTGCGAAGAACAAAGAGATCATTGGATTCACGTGAGAGACAGAAGTCCGGGATGAAAGCAATGCCGAGGCCAATGCGGGCCATATCGATCAGCAGGTCATTGCTGCTTAATTCGACCTGGGGAATCAGCTCGAGTTGATGTTGCAGGAACAGGTTGTGCAGAAATTCGCTAGTTGTACTGTTGCGGTCAAGCATCATGATCGGATACTGTTGTAATTCCTCGAATGGGATCTCCTGTTGCTTTAGGTTAAAGTAAGCAGGGTTTGCGATAAATACATCGGAAAAATTGCATACCGTTTTTTGAATGTATGCATGATTCAGATGCGAGTTTGGAAAATTCGTTACAATCAGATCGACTTTACGCTGTTCCAAAAGTTTTACACACTGGATAGAAGTCGCGTTCGTGATTTTGATCGGAACATTTGGAAATGCCTTGTGAAACTGCTTTAAGTAAGGAAGCAGGAAATAGCGGCAGATCGTATCACTTGCACCGATATGTAACTGGCCGAGTCCGAGTGTACCAGAATCTAAAAGCTGGCTTTCCCCGCGGGAAATCAGATTCATGGCAGGCTCCACATGCTTTAAAAGAAGAGAGCCGGCCGGTGTCAGTTGTACTTTTTTTGTGCTTCGGATAAAAAGCGATTGGCCCAGCTTTTTTTCTAATGTCTTGATCGACTGGCTGACGGCCGATTGCGAAATGAAAAGCTTCTTGCTGGCATCCGAGAAGGACAGCGAAGTCGCTACATAGTAAAAGACTTTGTATAGTTCATAATTGATATCCATGAGAATCTCCTTTGTAATTATTTATAAGATATTATATTTATTATAAGACCTACTAATAAATGTGTCAATTTAGAATTATAAATTAAGGATTCCATAAGAAAATTTGTGTAAATTGAACGAGGTAAAAAATCGTTGTATAAGGTACAATAAGGAAGTATATTGCAGACAAGAGAATTGAGGAGAAAAGACATGAAAGAAAAGTTACAATTTCTACAGGCAGTCCGCCGAATTTTTTGCGTACTGTTAGCACTTGTAATGCTTGTAACGGTGGTGGTTCAGCCACAGGAGACTTATGCAGCAAGCACGAAGCCTTACTATATCCGTATCAACCGTCAGCAGAACTGTGTTACGATTTACAAATTAGACGAGAAGGGAAAATATACGATTCCGGTCAAGGCGATGGCCTGTTCGGTTGGTGTAAATAATGCGACACCGACAGGAACATTTCCGCTGTCTACCAAATACCGCTGGCATACGCTGATGGGTTCCGTATATGGACAGTACTGTAGCAGAATTACAGGAGGTGTTCTGTTCCATTCTGTATTTTACAGCACGACAGACCCGAGTACACTTGCGTACAATTCATACAATCGTCTGGGAACGACTGCATCTCATGGATGTGTGCGTCTGAACGTTGCAGATGCAAAATGGATCTATGACAATTGTCCAAGCGGAACACTTGTAAACATTTACGATGCAAAAGACCCGGGACCGCTCGGAAAGCCTACGCCGGTAAAAATCGATGTTACAAGTAAATACAGAGGCTGGGATCCGACGGACCCGAATGAGAACAATCCATGGAAAAAGATGGCTCCAAAGATCAGCGGTATCAAGAACATTACAGTAGAACGTCTTGCAAAAGCACCGAATCTGAAAAAAGGCGTGACAGCAACCGATTATAAAGGAAAGAATGTCAAGGTAACCGTATCCGGTAAAGTCAATATGAAGAAAACCGGTAAATACAGAATTACATACAAGGCCAAGGATTCGTTGAGTAATGTGACAACAAAGTACATGTATGTAACGGTCAAGGATACCAAGAAGCCGGTGGTCAAAGCAAAGAAGAAAACCATTACGATCAAGGGGAAAGTTTCCGAGAAGAATCTGATTAAGAAGATTCGCCAGAACGTGACCGTAACAGACAGCAAGGAAAAGCTATCCAGCAAGTATGTGACCGTGGATGCCAAGACATTGCTGAAAGCAATGAAGAGCAAGAAATATGGTACCTACAGAGTAATTGTGATTGCAAAGGATAAAGCCGGAAACAAATCCAAGAAGCTTAGCATCAAGGTGAAATATGTCAATCCAAATCCAAAGCCAAATAAGCCGGACGATACCGAACAGCCGGATGATAATACAGATGATGACAATCAGAAACCGGATGACAACACAACGGATGAGGATACAAAGGATGACTCCAGCACCGGCGAAAATGGGAATAACGAGAACAAAGATAACGAAAATAATGGCAACGAAAACAAAGACAATACAAATCAGGACGGTACAACAAACGGTTCTAACACTACAAATGAACTGACAACTCTGTAAGGGAAATGATTGCAGAGACAGACACAAAACGGAAATATATGTAGAATCTTAAAAGCCGCAGCAGGACAGAATTTTGCCCCGCCTGTGGCTTTTTTCTCTATATAAATAAGATTTGGTAATAAACATAGTTAGTTATATTAATTTTACTAATTCTGATAAATAAGATATACTGTTTACATAGCGTAATACGTCAAATTTTACAGACAGAATAAGGAGGACCATTTCATGGGCAACGTACGTCGTGTATATGTAGAAAAGAAACCAGACTTTGCAGTAAAGGCAAAGGAACTGAAGCATGAGGTAAAGCATTATCTTGGAATCGCAGCAGAAGGAGTTCGTGTGCTGATTCGCTATGATGTGGAAAATGTATCAGATGATACTTATAAGAAAGCATTGCAGACAGTATTCTCTGAGCCTCCGGTTGATGATATATATGAAGAAGAGTTCGATGCAAAGGGCGGCAAAGTATTTTCCGTTGAGTTCTTACCGGGACAGTTCGATCAGAGAGCCGATTCCGCAGAGCAGTGTGTGAAGCTCTTGAATGAGGAAGAGGAGCCAATCATCCGCAGTGCAACCACTTATGTGATCGATGGAGATATTACCGAGGATGAATTAGAGGCCATCAAGAAGTACTGCATCAATCCGGTAGACTCCAGAGAGACCGGCGCACAGAAGCCGGAAACACTGGTGCAGAATTTTGAGGAGCCGGCAGATGTTGCTATCTTTGACGGATTTATCGATATGGCAGAGGCACAGTTAAAGGAATTATACGATTCATTGAATCTTGCCATGACATTCAAGGATTTCCTTCATATCCAGAATTACTTCAAGGGTGAAGAGAAGAGAAATCCATCCATGACAGAGATCCGCGTGCTTGATACCTACTGGAGTGATCACTGCCGTCATACCACATTCTCAACAGAACTGAAGAATGTCAAGTTCGACGAGGGCTTTTATCAGGCACCAATCAAGAAGACATATGAGGATTACCTCAATACACATAAAGAAATGTACAAAGGTCGTGACGACAAGTTTGTCTGCCTGATGGATCTGGCACTTCTTGCAATGAAGAGACTCAAAGCAGAAGGAAAGTTAGACGATCAGGAAGAGTCTGACGAGATCAATGCATGTTCTATCGTCGTACCGGTAGAAGTAGATGGAAAGACAGAGGAATGGCTTGTAAACTTCAAGAACGAGACACATAACCATCCGACAGAGATCGAGCCATTCGGTGGCGCAGCAACCTGTCTTGGTGGAGCAATCCGTGATCCGTTATCCGGACGTACTTATGTATATCAGGCAATGCGTGTGACAGGAGCCGCAGACCCTACCGTATCTGTAAAAGATACACTTGAAGGAAAGCTTCCACAGAAGAAAATCGTTCGCGAGGCAGCCAGAGGATACAGTTCTTATGGTAACCAGATCGGACTTGCAACCGGATATGTCAAGGAAGTATATCATCCGGATTATGTAGCAAAGCGTATGGAAATCGGAGCCGTCATGGGTGCAGCACCTAGACGTGCCGTACAGAGACTGACTTCCGATCCGGGAGACAAGATCATCCTTCTCGGAGGACGTACCGGACGTGACGGAATCGGTGGAGCAACCGGATCTTCTAAAGCACACAATACAGAGTCTACTTCCGTATGTGGCGCAGAAGTACAGAAAGGTAACGCACCAACCGAGCGTAAATTACAGAGATTATTCCGCAGAGAAGAAGTCAGCCACATCATCAAGAAATGTAATGACTTCGGAGCAGGCGGTGTGTCTGTTGCAATCGGTGAATTAGCAGACGGACTTCGTATCGAATTAGATAAAGTTCCAAAGAAATATGCTGGACTTGATGGAACAGAGATCGCAATCTCTGAGTCCCAGGAGCGTATGGCTGTCGTTGTAGCACCACAGGATGTGGAGCAGTTCTTAGCATACGCAAAAGAAGAAAACTTAGAGGCAACCGAGGTTGCAGTTGTTACCGAGGATCCTAGACTTGTCCTTGAGTGGAGAGGTAAGGAAATCGTAAACATCTCCCGTGCATTCCTTGATACCAACGGAGCACATCAGGAAGCAGACGTTGAAGTAGAGATGCCGGTAGAGGCAGACAACTTCTTCAAGAAAGTTGAGCTTCCAAAGGTAGCCGATGCAGTAGAAAAAGGCGATAACAAAGCAGCATGGCTTGCAATGTTAGGTGACCTTAATGTATGTTCCCAGAAGGGACTCGTGGAGATGTTCGACGGTTCCATCGGAGCAGGCAGTGTATACATGCCATATGGTGGACGTTATCAGCTGACCGAGACACAGAGCATGGTTGCAAAACTTCCGGTTCTCAAAGGAAAATGCGATACTGTGACGATGATGTCTTACGGATTTGATCCATATTTATCATCCTGGAGTCCATACCACGGTTCCGTATATGCCGTACTTGAGTCACTTTCCCGTATCGTGACAGCCGGCGGCGATTACAAGAAAGTCCGTTTTACATTCCAGGAGTACTTCCGCAGAATGAACGAGGATCCAAAGCGTTGGAGCCAGCCGTTCGCAGCACTCCTTGGTGCATACGATGCACAGATCGGATTCGGACTTCCATCTATCGGTGGAAAGGATTCCATGTCCGGAACCTTCAACGATATTGATGTACCGCCAACACTTGTATCTTTTGCAGTTGATGTGGCAAAAGAACAGGATGTCATCACACCGGAATTAAAGAAAGCCGGAAACAAACTCGTGCTGTTTACCATTGATAAGAATGAGTATGATCTGCCGGTATATGAGAAAGTTATGGCATTGTATGACAGTATCCATACACTGATCGGTGAAGGCAAGATTTTATCCGCATACGCTTTGGATGGAAAGGGACTTGCAGCAGCAGTCAGCAAGATGGCATTCGGTAACAAGTTAGGTGTCACCGTAGAAGACAGCGTCAGCGCAGATACCTTATTTGCACCGGGATTCGGTAATATCGTAGCAGAAGTATCCGAGGATGCGCTTGCTGCTGTATTGGAGAAAGTTCCGGGGGCAGCAGTTGTTGCAACCGTAAACGATACACAGAACTTCAATTACAAAGACATGTCTATCAGTATGGAAGAAGCGCTGAACACATGGACAGGTACTTTGGAGCGTGTATTCCCAACCCGTGCAACCGAAGACAAAGAAGAAGTAAAGACTGATGTATTTGATACCAAAGAAATCTACATCTGCAAGAATAAAGTAGCAAAGCCAACTGTATTCATTCCGGTATTCCCGGGAACCAACTGTGAGTACGACAGTGCAAAGGCATTCGAGAGAGCCGGCGCAAATACAATTGTCAAAGTATTCAAGAACCTGAGCGCAGCAGATATCCGTGATTCTGTCGATACTTTCGTAAAAGCAATCAATCAGTCACAGATCATCATGTTCCCAGGTGGATTCTCCGCAGGTGATGAGCCAGAAGGATCTGCAAAATTCTTTGCAACTGCATTCCGCAACGCAAAGATGACAGAGGCAGTCAACAAGCTGCTCACAGAAAGAGACGGACTTGCACTTGGTATCTGTAACGGATTCCAGGCACTGATCAAGTTAGGACTGGTACCATATGGTGAGATTCGTATGCAGACAGAGGATTCTCCAACACTGACATACAACACCATCAACCGCCATATCAGCAAGATGGTTTACACAAAGGTAGTAACCAACAAGTCCCCATGGCTGCAGAAAGCAACCTTAGGACAGACCTACTGCAACCCTGCCTCTCATGGTGAGGGACGTTTCGTAGCACCGAAGGAGTGGTTAGACAAGCTGTTCGCAAACGGGCAGGTCGCAACACAGTATGTCAACGAAGCAGGACAGCCAACCATGGATGAAGAGTGGAACGTCAATGGTTCCTACATGGCAATCGAAGGAATCACAAGCCCGGATGGTCGTGTACTTGGAAAGATGGCACACAGTGAGCGTCGCGGTGATCATGTAGCAATGAACATTTACGGTGAGCAGGATATGAAACTGTTCGAGTCCGGTGTAGAGTACTTTAAGTAATTATCACAATCAGTTGTTCTCCAAATAGAAAATACAAAGAGATCTCGTAGAAATGATGCATGTTTCTATGAGGTCTTTTTGTTTATGGAAAAAATTGGACTACAAAACAATTTTGGTACTTAGGTACTGTGTTGTATGATATAAAAAGAAAAAATTTTAAAAAAAATTTTTTTGAAACTATTTTGAAACATACGCTCTCTATTAAGTAAAAGGAACATAAAACAAAAGCAAAAGGAGAAAAAAACATGAAGAAAAAGGTTATTTTAGGGATCGTAGTTGTCACAATTATAGGCTTTATCGGAAGTAATGTCCATTTGACAAAAAAGAATGCAGATGTAGATGCGGATCCGTATGTTGAAAATGAAGATTACGATTATGATTATGATATGTTATCGGGGGAGTATGTTTCTAACAGATATGCAAGTTTGTTGTTTGATACTGATGGAAGCGTTACGGTATCAGAAAGTGGTGGGAGCACAAGATGCAGTTATGACCTTGATGAAGATGGGAATCTGACCATTTATGCAGACAGTGAAACCCTGGAAGGAACATATAATGCAGAACAGGATTCCATCACACTTTATGGAATAAATTACTATAGAAATTAAAGAAAATTGTATGAAATCGTAAAGGAGCAGTATGGAACAGACAGCAAACTTAAGACAGGCAATCAGTGAATATAAAAACGGCAACGCAGAGGCTTTTACCCTCTTGTATCAGGAATCCAGCAAATATATCTATACCTGCATCTACAAAGTGATGAAGGGAAATGTTTTGGTATCAGAAGGTAATAGCAGTACATGGTGCAGTTATTCCCTTGATGCAGATGGAAATCTGACTATTTACGCATCGAGTGAAACTCTGGAAGGAAAATATAATGCAGAACAGGATTGTGTAAAGTTGTATGGAACAAATTATTATAGACATTAAAAATAAAATTTTGAAATTTTTCAAAAAATTTAAAATAACTGAAACCTTTTGGGAAACCGGGGTCTCAATTATTATAGAAAAGCAAAATGCAAGGAGGATAAAAAGCATGAAAAAAACAAAAGAAATGAAAATGGGATTGATGGGAGTGATGATGGCGCTTCTGGTGTGTCTGTTATGGGTCAGACCGGTTAAGGTAATGGCTGCAGACACACAGGTGTCGGCAGGATTAACGATCGACACGGCACCACAGGTAGAAATTGGCATACCTTATATGACATCCTTTACAACATCTGACAAGGACAAGCTTCAGCATGTGTGGTTGAAATTTACAACTCCGAACAAGAAAGCCTTTTATACAGTAAATGCGAAGAATTTTAATGTGCAAAACCATTTCGGATTTACTGTAAGAACTGCGATGGACGAGGAACTGGCGGTAGACTACAGTAGATATTCGAGTGGTGGAGAAGAAATTGGTGTAGAAGTTGCATTAGAGCCAGTTACCACGTATTATCTGGAATTTGACGGCTCAACCATTGGAAATTTCCGATTTACGATCGATTGTTACGAAGATCAGGTGGGAGATACAAAGGAGACTGCAACACCACTCACCATCGACACTGATGCAGTTTCAAGTATTGATGCGGTTGATAGCAAAGATATCGATTATTTTTCATTTGTAGCGGGTAATTATGATAAATACCTGGTTACAGTAAAAAATTTAAATAATTCGGGTCGTGTTCATGCAATTGTATTAACAAAATATGATGAAGAATTAGGTCATTGCTGGTTGTGGGAGAATGAGGATTCTGTTATCGAACTGCAAAATCTGAATCCGGGAGAAACTTATTATATTGCACTTACAAGTGGAAACAAAGGAAATTACCGCGTGTGTGTCAATCCGCAGAGAACCAGCGTGGAAGAGGGCGGTGTTGTTGCAGCTGTAAAATCAAAGGTAGAATATAACGGAAAAGTTCAGACACCTGCGGTTTCCGTGAAACTCAACAATGAGGATCTGCAAAAAGACGTTGACTACAGACTTGAGTACAGCAACAATAAGAATATCGGAACTGCTTATGTTAAGGTAATCGGACTCGGCAATTACAGCGATAGCAAGACATTGAGTTTTAAAATCCTGCCTAAGAAAACAGGAGCACTGACAGTAAAATCAGCGAAGAAGTCTCAGGCTTCTGTAAGCTGGGCAAAAGATAACGCTGTAAGCGGATACTACATCCAGTATTCAAAGGACAGCAGTTTCAGAGACGGAGTGAAAAAAGTATCTGTAAATAAAAAAAATGCAACTACGATCAAGGGATTACAGTCAAAACGTACATATTATGTCCGCGTCGCTTCTTACAAGAAAGTTGGCGGTAAAACATATGTTGGAAAGTATTCGGCAGCAAAGAAAATCCGTATTAAATAATAAATCAGGGACGGAGTGTTGGAATTGGAGAAGAAAAATGGAACCCGATTATACAGTGTGGCACCATTCTTACTTTTGCTTTTCAAGGAAGACGTCGAGGCGGCAGTGGTTCCGGATGCAGTGACAGCGGGTGTTTATACTGCAATCCGGCAATCCATGGCCAATATGGTAAACACCGTGGCTTCAACCGATATGGGTAACGCATGTTGATGCGTTACCCATTTTTTTTTAGCTAAATTTATTGATGAAATCGTACAAAAACGATATAATAATAGTACGAAGAAGGGAGTGATATTATGTCGATTACAGCAACTGAATTAAAAAATAATCTTGGAAAATATTTATTATTATCAGAAACAGAAGATATTTTTATCACGAAAAATGGAAAAATCGTAGCGAAACTGACAAATCCGTATCAGGACAGAGTAGAAGTCGCAAAATCTTTATTTGGCATTTTGCCTGAAGATGCAGATATCGAACTTGCAAAAGAAGAGAGGATAAACAAAAAATAAATGAAAATTCTTGTGGATACAAATGTGATTATTGATGCATTGACATCCAGACAACCATGGAAGGAAAGTGCAGAGCAAATATTTATTATGGCGGCAAATCAGCTTATAGAGATGTATATTACGGCCAGTTCAGCAACAGACATATACTATTTGATAAGAAAGCATCTTCATAGTACAGAGACAGCAAAGATGGTAATGGAAAAACTATATTCACTTACAAGAATACTGGAAGTAACAGAGAATGACTGCATAGAAGCTTTAGGGTCTTCTATCAGTGACTATGAGGATGCTGTTGTTGAAAAAGTAGCAGCAAGGAAACATATGGATTATATCGTTACAAGAAATATCAAAGATTATCAGGCTGGAAGTACAAAAATCATATTGCCGGATGACTTTGTTAAATATATGAAAGGGGGAATGTTGGAATGAACAGGATCATGCTTCCAGTCGGAATGAGTAGTTTTACAGAAATATGCCGCAACAACTATTACTACATTGATAAGACAGGTTTGATTCAGGATCTGTTGGAAAAAGATTTTTCATCCGTAACCCTGATTACAAGACCGCGTCGGTTCGGAAAAACACTTGCGATGAGTATGTTGTCGGCTTTTTTTGATATTCAGGGAAAAAATGAAAAATTATTTGAAGGTTTGTATATTGCAACACAGAAAGAATTGTGTAAAAAATGGATGAATCAATATCCGGTTATTTTTTTATCCATGAAAAATATAGATGGACTTCGATTTGAATCAGCCTATGAGATGCTCACCTTAGAAATTGCAGATTTGTACAAGCAACATTCTTATTTACTGGATTCCGATATGATTGATACAGATGACAAAGTTATTTTCAGCAGAATCAAAGAAAATCTTGCTTCGGATGCTGAAATAAAGAAATCACTGCTGTTACTCACCAGAATGATGAAATCCTACTATCAGAAGCCGGTTATTATGCTTCTGGATGAGTATGATGTACCGATTGCAAAAGCAGAAGAAAAAAATTATTATGCGCAAATGCTTGATGTAATCAGTACAATGCTTGGCACTGCTTTGAAGGACAATGAAGCTTTGCGATTTGCTGTTATTACCGGATGCCTGCGCATCACGAAAGAAAGCATATTTACCGGAGCCAACAATTTTGTGACAGATACGATCTCTGACAATCGGTATAATGAATATTTTGGGTTCACCCAATCAGAGGTTCAAACCTTACTTTCCGATACCGGATGTCAGGCATATGCAGAGAAGATACGTGAATGGTACGATGGATATCACTTTGGAGATCTGGATATTTATTGTCCATGGGATGTATTAAACTATATCCGTGATTTGCAAAGCGATAATACCGCTGTTCCACAGAGTTATTGGAAGAATACGAGTGGCAACACCATCATTCGTTCATTTATTGATTATGCCGGAACAAGTATTACAAGAAAATTAGAAAACTTGTTGGAGGGTGGTTATATTGTTCAGAAAATAGAGGAAGATCTCACGTATGATTATCTACATTCGTCGGAAAATAATCTATGGTCGGTTTTGTATCTTACAGGATATTTAACAAAGGTTTCCGGTTCTGCGGTTATGGGGCTGAGAAACAATGGAGAAGTCGCTCTCACAATACCAAACCTGGAAGTAAAAGAAATCTTTGAGTCAACAATCATGAGATGGTTTGATGACAATGCAAAGATTTGGAATCGCGAGCAGCTGTTTACAGCAGTATGGAATGGTGATGAGCAGAGAATTACGGAGGAATTGAACAAATTGCTTCGCAGAACAATCAGTTATCATGATTATCGTGAAGATTTCTATCATGCATTTCTTGCCGGAATTTTCACGGGAGCTGGATACATGGTCGAATCCAACCGTGAGCATGGGAAAGGACGAAGTGATATTGTTATCTACAATCCGGTGGCAGGACAGGTTGCCATATTTGAAGCCAGGTATACGCACAAACTGGAAAACCTTGCATCGGATTGCGACAGGGCGATAGCACAGATCGATGATCGGATGTATGCGAAAGAATTTGAGGCTGAATACGATCAGGTATTATGCTATGGAATTTCTTTTTTTAAGAAAAGATGCATTGTGAAAAAGAAATAATATAATTAGTTTTATCATTTAACCAATTGCCAAGAATGTAGACCTAGTTCGTAATTAGGGAAAAATTATCAAAAGAAGGGCTTATAGAGAGAAGCTGGAGGACACAGAAGGAGTAGATATGGCAAAAGGTAAGAATGTTAACACTGGCAAGAAAACGGTTAACAAGGATCATATGGGCGTCACAAGTATTGCAAACCAGTTAAAGGATATGGCAGGAAGCCTTGAAAGAGATCTGCGTTTCTTCCATATATAATAAGAAGAAACTAATTCAAATCTAAGAAATCTATTGGGAAACGAGTCCTTTTTATGTTAAAATAGCATGAAAAGGCTCGTTTTTTTATATGCAGTTGAAATAGTTGTAATTTGTGAAAAAAATCTTAACAACTTAAGAAAATATTAAAAAGTTTTTTCAACAAAATGCGATTTTTAGGTTGCAAAGACACAATACTTGGTGTATTATTGTCACGTAGAGTAGTTAAAATAGTACTGCTAAAAGAAAAGTACGAGAACTGATTGGCAACTATTGGAGCTATGGAAACTGAAACTGAAAAGATAGGTTTCAGACAACCTTACAATTACAGATACATACAGAAGCTGAGATCCGTTAGGAGCAGCTTGCTGAATTTGATGCTGAACTATCAATGTTGGATTTAGCTCTACGCGACTTTGAGGGTTCGAAGCTTCAATCGAAAGATTTATGTGTTTGTAGATGATGCTGGCGATGAGTATTTACTCGAGGAGGTCGGCGGAGGCAATTAGCGATGTCGTTGGAACGGATGGATCGTCCGCAGCGAGTCAAAAGTGAAGATGGCTGAACTTAAACGTGTGAGGCAAACAAGTAGAATTCTGATGGAGGTTGATCACAAAAGGAAAGAGAGGAAAAGACATGAAGACATTCAAAAAAGTGTTAGCTTCAACTCTTGCTGCTGCAATGGTTGTTACAGCTTTACCTGTAACTCCTGCAAATGCTGCTGCAGCTCCAAAGCTTAGCACAAAAAAGGCTACCGTATATGTAGGTCAGTCTAAGACAATCAAAGTTACAACTCCAAAGGCTTGGAAGAGCGTAAAAGTTAAAGCTACTACAAGCAAGAAGAGTGTAGCAACAGTTAAGGCTTCTAAGAAGAAGGTTACTGTTAAGGCTGTTAAGGCTGGTACAGCAAAAGTTACTGTTAAGGTAACTGGTAAGAAGTCTGGTAAGGCTGTAAAGAAGACATTAAAGGCTACTATTACAGTTAAGAACCCATCCCTTACATTAAAGGCAACTAGCGCAGTTGCAGTTGGTGCTAAGGAAACTGTTAAGGCAACAGTTAAGCCTGCTTCAACAAAGGTTACATTCTCATCTAGCGATGATACAATTGCAACAGTTGATGCTACAACAGGTGAAGTTACTGGTGTTAAGGCTGGTGAGGTAACAATTACCGCTAAGGCTGGCAAGACAACAAAGACTGTTAAGATGGCAGTTAAGAATTTTATTCTTCAGTCTGTAAAGCAGACAAAGGCAAATACATTAGAGACTTCTATTCTTGGAACAACAAAGAATATCAAGACAACTGATGTTAAGATTACCAACACTGCAAACCAGAATGCAATTGCTGTCAAGAGTGTAACACCTGATAAGGCAGATGCTACGAAGGTTACTCTTGAAACATTTGCAGATATGAAGGATGGCGCTAAGTACACTGTTGAACTTGATGGTGTAGCTAAAGAGTTTACAGCAACTGATGGCGTTGTAGCTGATGTAAATGTAACACCTGTTACAATCCCTGCAAACACAAAAGGAACTGAAATCAAAGGACAGACTATTGACAAAAATGGTATTGTACTTGATGAGTTCAAGGTAAGTGAAGCAGGCGCAAAGAGTGCTGAATTAACTCTTTCTACGACACAGGGTTATGTAGATGGTGACAAGCTTGTTCTTCCTACTGTTGGAAACAAGGGTACAGCAGAAGTTAAGTATCATACATACAAATTTGATGCTAACGGAAATGAAATTGGAGCTTATACAAAGAAGGTTGATATCACAGCCGTAGCTGAAGACATAATCACAACAAACGGATTCAACATGACATTTGCAGATACAGCTAAAGCTCCAAACTGGGATAAAGACAAGACAACAAATCAGTTAGCAATTGGATCTAACAAGAGTGCATACTTCAAATTTGTAGGATCTGATAACAAAGAAATCACAACATATGCTGATTACTCAGTAGTATCAAGTGATGATTCTATTCTTTTATTACCAAAGACTCAGTTAAGCAGTAGCAGTACTCCTGTATCTGCAACAGGTATTAAAGAAGGAAATGTTTTTGTTAACGTATTAGACAAAGATGGTAAAGTAATTAAATCTTTACCAGTTGTTGTTACAGCTGCTGGAAAGCTTACAAATGCAACACTTGGAAATACATCTCTGACAATTTCTAAGACTGCTACAGGCGTTGATAATTCTGTTAGTGTAAAAGCCGTTGATCAGTACAATAATGACATTACTGGTTCAACAACTATTACAGCATCAGGTGTAAATGCTGATGCTGATAAGGCAATTAATGCTGAATACGTTCAAGCAACAAAAACAGTTAAGGTTTCTGCAAAAACTGCTGCTGAAGATGGAAAGACATACACTATCAAAGTTGAAGTTAAGAAGGACAATGTTACATTAAATCGTTACTTTACAGTAAAAACTGTAGCAACAGCGACAGATGTAACTAAGGCTACTGATTTAAGAGTTGAAGTATCTGGCTTAACAGATGGTAAAGTTGATATGGCTGTAGCTGATGATGCAGATGCAGCAAAGGCAGCTAAGACAGTTGAGGTAAAAGTTGCTGCATATGATAAGGGCGCTAAGATCGGTTACGCAAATGTAACAGAGTGCAAGATCAGCGATTCCAGCAAACAGTCTGTTGTAAGCGGAGCTGCTGTTTCAGTTGTTTCTTGCTCAGCAAACAAAGTAACTAAGAACCTTGAGGCTGGAAAGTCTTATACATTGACTGTTAAGGCAGCTAATAAGACATTCACAACTACATTCTCTGTAGTAGATACACAATCTGCAGTTGTTACTACAAAGATTGACAGCAAGACAACAAATGTAGCAATTTCAAATGATAAGGATGCAATTGCAAATGTTGTTGCTGCTAATGTAAAATTTAGTATCAATGGCAAAGATTACAAGAATCTTGAAGCATCTGATATTACTGTTAATGACGGTTACAAGGTTGTTGACAACAAAGCTGTATATGTTGGAACCGTAAATGTTTCAGTTGAAAACAGCAATCATATCAGCTATCCTGTTACAGTAAATGTAAATACAACATTCACTGCAAAATAATTGATTATTAGTAAAATAGTTTTATAATGGAGGCTGTAAAATAAGTCCCTAATATAAGAAACGCCAATTCCGGCAAATGTCGGTTTTGGCGTTTCTTTGTATTAACTTTTCTATTTCTAAGCAAGTCTGCATCTTTGGGTATAAAAAATGGTGCATTTAATAAAGCTCGGCTAATCACGCCCGCTTAAGTTTTATGCAACTTTCGTCTGTCGTTGCTTTTTGTTGTGATATTTATAAAGATTGAATCCACATGAAATCAGTGTAAGCTCGAGAATTACATTTTTCTCGCCTCTTCGCAATAATCTTTTATACGCTTTATCCCACTTTAATACACCAAAAGTTCCCTCCGATTGAATACTTCGGTTCATTCTCAAGAGAGCACCATGTATGGATTCAAGATTTTGCAGCACTTCCTGATGGATAGCAGTTAATTCCTGATTCATTCGGATCGTTCGGTTTTTGTGTGCTCTCGGACAACATTCCTGTTTATGCTGACACCCTTCACAAGATTCACATTCGTATAATTCTTCCGTTCTTCCATATTTATTATATTTCACATGCTGTGTTCTCTTGAAGAGGAATTTTCGACCGTTTGGGCATAAGAGATTTCCATCTGCATCTTTTGCAAAGTTTACAGCACGATACGGATTCTCATGATACTTTTTGTCCGTCGTTTCTTTTTTGTACATGGTAAATTTCATGTATTTTTCCATGCCGTGTTCTTCACAATAAAGATAATTATTGTAAGAACCGTATCCGGCATCAGCAACCGGATATTTCGGATAGTGACCATATGTGCGATTGAATTTTTCCATCAAAGGAACAAAGCATTCCATATCGGATGCATATGGTTTTACGTCGATTACAGCTATGTATTCATCACAGATGGCTGCCTGTAGGTTGTATGCCGGAAGTAGCTGATCGTTTCCCATGTAATCACGCTTTAAACGCATGAAAGTTGCATCATGATCTGTTTTGGAATAACTGTTTCTTTCTTCTCCACAGGTCTCGATATGATATGCATAGGATTTCAAACGTTCCAGATATTCATGCAATTCTTCGTATTGTTTTTGTCGAATGCTTTTTCTATGACCACGTCCGGAAACGAAAGAAGTTTCATCCAGTCCAGTTGTTTCTTTGTACATCGTAAGTAATTCAGAGACATAGTCAACCGCGTACGCTTCACGCTTTTCAAATTTTATTCCGAGATATCCAAGTACTTCCAGATTCATAGCATCAATCAAGAGTGAAATCTTGTCAAAGACTTTCTGCCGGTTTTTCACACACGATTTTTTCCATACCCAGGTATATCGATTGGCATTTGCCTCAATTTTTGTCCCGTCAATGTATGTATGCTGCAGATCCACGTGATCTTTGGCAAAAATATATGAATTAATGTCTTCAAATATCTGCTCGATAGAATCGGTTAGTTCGTTTCGGATTAAGTTTCCAAATGTAGCAAAAGAAGGCGTTTTCATGCCATCAAGAAGATACATGTAACGAATGTCATTACGGCAGAGCTTTTCTATTTCTCGTAAGGAGCAGATGCCATTTTCCATAAAGGCAAAAAGTATTACTTTAAGGAGTTTTTTCACATCCCCTTTTTTGATAAAAAATATGAAAAGGGAATCGGTATTGATCCGATTCCCTTTGGTGTTATCCTATCAGACTATATACTATGGATAAATTATTTTGTAAATGTTGTATTTACATTAACAGATACTTCATAAGAAACACTTGCACTATTAGTTACTGTAACCTTTACAGTTCCTACATAGATAGCATCCTTAACTGTCTTGCACTGACCTGCATCAACAGAAATCTCAGATGCGCTAAGTTTTTTAAAGTCAGCACCATTAATGCTGAACTCTACGTTAGCTACTACGACTGCAACTGGGTCAGTAATATCAGCAGTTGTCTTCTTGTCAACAACCTTAGTTGCAACACTTGTTGACTGAGTATCCTTTACAGTAAATGTTCCTGTAAATGTCTTTCCAGCTGCTGTAGCAGATACTACATAAGTGCCAGCAGTAAAGTTCTTAACAACCTTGCCACTTACATTCTTTGTAAGAGCAATTGTGTTTCCAGATACATTGTCAGTCTTTCCGTTTACAGTAATTGAAGAAGCAGTAACAGTTCCGATTACTGCACCTTCACTGTAAGCAACAACGCTAACATTGATATCCTTCTTAGCAATATCTGCAGCAGAAGTGTCAGCACCGATTGCTAAATCAACATCTGTAGCAGAAAGCTTTAATCCAAGGCTCTTTGCCTGTGCTGGATCTGTAACAGAAGCTTTAACAACGTTTACTGTAATAACACGTGTAATTGTATCATTTCCAGTCTTAGCTTCTACCTTTACATTGTATGTTCCTGCTTTTACACCAGAAGCATCGATTTCAACCTTGTCTGTAAGACTAGGTGTAAATAAAAGGTTTCCATCTGCAACTGCTGTGTTCTTATTCATTACAGTTGCTGTAATAGAAGTAATTCCGAAATCGGCGCCATACTGGTCAAGACCCTTTACATCAGTAGAAATTTTTGAATTAACATTGTTTGCAACAGTAAGTGCAGGTGTTGCAATCTTGATATCAGCAAGTTTTCTGTCAGCAGTTACAACAACTGGAAGAGATGTAACAACTTTGTTATCCTTTAACACATTGATGTATGCTGTACCAGCCTTAACACCCCTAACGGCAACAGTTTTTGCATTCTTAGCTAATGGTGTCTTAGCAAGAAGTAATACAGAATCGTCACTAGATACTACTGTATACTTTGAGTAATCATCTGTAATCTCTTTGTTATCAGATCCCATAAAACGGAAGTTTGCAACCATAGTCTTATCACTAGCTGAGAACTGGTTGTTCTTCTTTGCCCAATCAACCTTATCTCCGCTCTTAACAATTGTTAACTCATAACCAGTTGTAGTTACAGGAGTATCAGCTACTGCTGTAATTTCAACTTTCTTTGTGATAGCTCCAACTTCCTGAGCTTTCTCATCATATTTGTATGTATGGTATGTGATTTCAGCTGTACCCTTGTTTCCAACTACCGGAAGAACAATTGCATCACCGTTTACATAGCCCTGAGTTGTAGAAAGTGTGAAGTCTACGTTTGCTGGCTTTGTGCTAGTAAGGAACTCTTTAACTACGATACCATTCTTATCAACTAACTGACCGTTGATCTTTGTTCCATCAGTATTTGCAGGAACCTGAACTGGTGTAACATTTACATCTGCAACAACACCATCTGTAGCAGTAAAATCTTTTACAGTTCCAGCAAGTTCTACATTATACTTAGCACCATCAACCATCTCTGCGAATGTTGTGATAGTAACCTTTGTAGCGTCTGCTTTGTCAACTGTTACGGCCTTAACAGCAATAACGTTGTTGTTAACTGTGTTTGTCACCTTGATATCAGAAGCTTTGATATCAGAAGTCTTACCAGAAACTACAGCTTCAAGAGTATCAGCTTTTGTCTGTTTTACGCTCTTGAAAACATAAGTTTTAACTTCCATATCAACAGTCTTTGTTGTCTTACCAGCCTTAGCTGTGATTGTCACTTTACCAGCCTTAACACCAGTAACTTCACCTGTTGTAGCATCAACTGTTGCAATTGCATCATCACTAGATGAGAATGTAACCTTTGTTGAAGCAGGCTTAACTGTTGCCTTAACTGTCTCCTTTGCACCAACTGCAACTTCAGTAGATGTTGCTGTTAATGTAAGAGAAGGATTCTTAACAGTAATAGTAGCCTTTAATGTCTTCTTTACAGCCTTACCAGACTTCTTACCAGTTACCTTAACAATATTTTCCACTGACCATACTGCCAGCAGAGTGGATAAAACAGGTATCTGCAGCATAGCATGTTGAAGAAGCTTTCAATCTTAAGTAACGTACAAGCAACGCACAAGAAACGGGGTAGTACAAACGGAATTTATATGACCATATTTTGTGAGTCATTTTTGCTGGAAAAATTTAAGTAACACACAAGTAACAATGCCGATTTTTCATATTTTGTCGATTGCTTCAATGAGTTCGTGGATGTCCAAATGCGTGTAGACTCGTTCAGTCAGAGTCATGGCTCCGGCATGGCCGACAATTTTTTTGATAATGGTCTGATCCACATGTGCATCGGCAAGCATTGAGATCGTTGTATGACGGCAGCAGTGTGGGGTACGGTCAATGTTCAGGCGCTGCAGCAGTGGTTTAAATACATTGATGTAATAATTATGGTAAGTAAAATGCTCACTGTCCATGGTGTGGATAAGGTATTCACTGTGCGAACAGTCATTGTACCAGGAGGTGTAAAAGGGCAGGACTTTTTCGGCGATAGGGACTTTGCGGATACCATTTTCTGTTTTGCTGTCAACTACGTCGAAGTATCGTTCAGGCAAGTGGACATTTTCCTTTTTCAAGTCAAGCAGTTCGGAAACACGGACCCCATTGTAGATGAGCATAAGAACCGTCTGGTAATAGCGGTCATCGGTATGTTTCCATAAGGTTTCTATTTCATCCGCCGTGAAGCGGTTGCGTTCTGCTTTATTTGGATTACGGTCTTTATATTTGGTGATGTTGACATAGGGAGAGTAATCTTTGCAGATAATTTCGTGTTTCATCGCATAGTCGTATAACTGATTGAACAGGATGCGGAGCTTTTTTAGGGTGGGATAATTTTTCCCACAGCGGTCGACGACGCGTTGCAGATCATCCAGGCGCAAATTGCGGAATGGTACATCTGCGATATCTTCACAAATGGAGTATGCGGCGCGGTATCCTTTGATGTTGGAGGCGGAGGTGGTCGGAAATTTTTCTTCGGACCAGCGCAGATAGATGTCATGGAAGGTAAGCTTCAGGGCAGCTGCATCAATTGGATAGTCATTGTATTTGGCCAGTATTTGTAAGGCTTCGGCCCGGGAGGCAGCGTATCCGATAACTTGGAATTTTTGTACACGTTTTCCGGTTTTGTCATTGTGGTACCAGCCGGTGGTGATACGTGCGGCATAGGGCCTTCTTCGGTTCCCTGATAATTTTACGACTCCGCCGTATCCGTTTGGTAATCTCATAGTAGTATTCCTTCTTTCTTTTGTGATTTATAGAGTAGTTAACATAGATGGTACTATAGTTTTCTTGGTGTGGACAAAAGGAAAATTTAAGAGTATTATGTTGAATAGGTATGTATTTATAGAAATAATTGAGTAAAAACATACAAAATACATTGATTCGAAGGAGAAAATATCTTGAGTAAGAATGTTTATGCAAATAAGAAGAAAACAAACGCATTACTGATTCCAATCATACTTATGATGGGATTTGTTCCGTTGATCGTGCATATGTTTGAGTATGATGCCAATCTGTCGCAATTTGACTGGTTCCCAGCGAGTTCCGGGTTACAGACAGATTTCTTTTTCGCATGGAAAATGATAGCGATAGTGATCCTTGGAGTTGTGATGATCGGAATCATGTTATATCGGTATTTAAAAAAGAAAGAACAGTTTCAGTTTGAAAATTCATTTTATATGCTGTTTGTTTATGCAATGTTTGTTGCAATGTCCGCATTATTTTCTAGCTATAAGTACTGGGTTGTCAGAGGCACCTATGAATTGTTTGAGCCGGTATGGGCTGTATTTGCCTATATGATATTGTGCTATTACGTATATAATTATGTACAGGAAGAGAAGCAGGTGAACAAAGTCCTGTTATGGGCCGGAGTTGGTATGGCGATGGTAACGTTGATTGGTGTCTTCCAGTACTTTGGAAAGGACTTTTTCAAGACAGGATTTGGAAAGCATCTGATCACCAACACAAGTTTTTGGGGCAATTTGGACAGTTTGAATTTCAATATGGCAGAGGGAACTTCTTATACAACACTGTATAATCCGAATTTCCTGTCCTTTTATTTCGGAATGTTAATTCCATTGTTGGCATGCTTGTTCATCGGAGCAAAGAAAGTATGGCAGAGAGTGGCATTGGTTGTGGCCGAAATCCTTTGTATCATATGCCTGAAAGGAAGCGGAAGCGATACCGGCTGGATGGCGATTGCTGCAGGCGTTGTTATTTTGGCATTGGTACTGATCAGCAGAAAGAAAAAGGCGTTCTATGTGGTTTTGGCAATTGTGATTGTCGGAGGCGTTGTGGCGGTTACTGCGGGAGCAAAGACTTCGATCGGAGAGCGAATCAAGAATACAATTGTCGGCACATACTATATGGAAGACGCATATGCAGTACGGTCATTTTCTACGAATGATAATAATGTAGAACTGAATGTCAAAGGCAATGTATTATATGCTTCTTATGATACAGATGAGAGCGGTGCGACCAAAATACATTGCTCCGATTCGGATAACAACGTGTTGGAGACGACTTTGATTGATCAGAATAATCAGATTTATTCCATCAATGATGTCCGGTTTGATGGAGTAACGCTTAAGGCGATTCAATTAAATGACAATAACGACAATAATATACCTGCGATTACTGTGACTGTAGATGGAGTGGAATGGAATTTCGTGCAGATTGAAAATCAGGGATATTATTTATTGAACTATGCCGGAAAACTTGTTAAGTATGATGGCACATCAAGGTCGTATTTGTTTAAAGAGGATGCAATGAGTTCTCGAGGCCATATATGGGACATGACGATTCCGTTTTTAGGAAAGCATGTTTTCATGGGATCCGGTGCAAATACTTATATGTTGGAATATCCACAGGATGACTATATAGGGCAGAAATACATTTATGCGAACGGGTATGAGGTCAAGGCGCATTGCTGGTATCTTCAGCAGTGGGTGGAGACCGGATTGCTTGGAACGTTGGCATTGATCGGATTTTTACTGTGGTATATCATTCGTTCCATCCGGATTTATCGCAGAGTCGATTTACACGAACATCTCAGCTGGGTTGGAGTTGGTTTGTTTGCAGCAGTTCTCGTGTATGTGATCGCAGCAGTTGCCAATGATTCTAATGTATGCACGGCTCCGGTATTCTGGGGAATGCTTGGTCTTGGCATGGCAGTTAACCGTATGCTTGTGGAAAAGGAAAATCTGTTTGTAAAAGCAGAAGAGACACAGACAACAGAGAACAACAATACAGATGTGCAGCAGAAGAATGATGCTGCGCCGGTTAATGAAAGTGTTAAGGCAGAAAACAAAAATGGAAAACAGAAAGCTTCAGGCAAGAAACAATCCAGAAAACAGCGTAAAAATCAAAAGAAATAAGAAAGCATAGGATAAAAATATATTATGTTACAAAAGAAATCGAACGGAAATGAAGCGGCGAAATATATAAGAATTGCTGTATTATTGATTTATGATATTTTGGCAGTGTTTTTGGCAGAAATCATTTCTATTTGGACAAGATTTGAATTCAGTTTAAAAAATGAGCAGTGCATACCATATTTGGAGACTGCAGTTCGCTATTTTTGGATCAATGTATGTGTCACGCTTGTGATTTTTGCAATCATGCATCTGTATAATAGTTTGTGGAAATATGCAAGTGTGCAGGAATTGTTAAATGTGGTCGTAGCATGCCTGCTCAGTGCAGCATTGCAAAGTCTTGGAATGCATATGTTGCAATGGAATATGCCGCGTTCCTATTACATCCTGTATTTCTTCTTTTTACTGGCATTGATTACCGGGAGCCGGTTTGTGTATCGTGGACTGCGTATTATCCGTCATAATTACCTTGGAATCAGTGTGGGAAATGTGGTGCCGACGATGGTGATCGGTGCAGGAGACAGCGCATACTTTCTTATCAAAAATATGGAGAACAGTCCGCAGATCCGTAACCGCGTAGCTTGTGTCATTGATGCTGATCAGAATAAGATTGGAAGCCAGATTCTTGGGACCCCGATTGTGGGAAATGACAGCAAAATTCCATGGGCTGCCGAAAAGTATGGTGTGCGGGAGATTTTTATTGCAATTCCGAATCTTCCGGGAGCAAGAAAAAAGAAGATTCTGGAGCTTTGCAAGAACACCGGATGTAAGATTAAGATTCTGCCGAGTATGGCACAGATTGTCAATGAGGAAGTATCCGTATCGAATTTCCGTGAAGTAGAGATTGAAGATCTCCTCGGAAGGGAACCGGTAAAGACGAATCTGGATGAAGTGATGGGATATATTGCAGGAAAAGTCGTGTTGGTTACCGGCGGTGGCGGTTCTATAGGTAGCGAGCTTTGTAGGCAGATCGCGGCGCATCATCCAGCGCAGCTTATCATTTTCGATATTTATGAGAATACTACCTATGATCTTCAACAGGAATTGAAAAAGAACTTTCCAAAGCTGAATCTGGTCGTACTCATTGGATCGGTGCGAAACACGCATAGGGTAGATACCGTATTTGCAGATTATAAACCGGCAATCGTTTTTCATGCAGCTGCACACAAGCATGTGCCACTTATGGAAGACAGCCCGAATGAGGCCATCAAGAACAATGTATTTGGAACTTATAATGTAGCGATGGCGGCAGGAAGAACCGGTACGGAACGCATGGTTCTCATTTCTACAGACAAAGCCGTGAATCCAACGAATATCATGGGAGCATCCAAGCGTATCTGTGAGATGATCATTCAGGGAATGCAGCATCGGTTTACAAAAACCAATTATGTTGCGGTACGATTTGGAAACGTATTGGGAAGTAACGGAAGTGTGATTCCATTGTTTAAAAAACAGATCGCAGAGGGCGGTCCGGTTACGGTCACAGATAAAAATATCATCCGATACTTTATGACCATTCCGGAAGCGGTATCTCTGGTGCTGCAGGCAGGAGCTTATGCCAAGGGTGGAGAGATTTTTGTCCTTGACATGGGAGAGCCGGTAAAAATCGATGATATGGCAAGAAACCTGATCAAATTGTCTGGGTATGAGCCGGATGTGGATATTCCGATTGTTTATACCGGATTACGTCCAGGGGAGAAGATGTTTGAAGAATGCCTGAAGGAAGAAGAGGGATTGCAGAAGACAGAGAATGATCTGATTTTCATTGGCAAACCGATTGAATTCGATCAGGAAGAGTTTTTTGAACATCTCAAGAATTTGAAGAAGACGGCATATGAAGATGATCCGCAGATGAAGGTGGTAGTGAAACGATTGGTGCCGTCTTATCAGTTGGAAAAGAAAAAAGATTGCTAGGATTTATGGAAAGAGTATTTTCATAATTTAATATTGACGCTAGAGGGGCAGTAGAGAGTACTGCTCCTTTATTATTTTGGAAAACTTTATCATTGTTGGAAAAGCAGGAGG
>ENA-OUUV01000383-OUUV01000383.1-human-gut-metagenome-genome-assembly--contig:-NODE-383-length-28983-cov-6.759057_pt1 | contig 28983 bp, 20 predicted proteins | sample MGYA00237952_ERZ548838 | MGnify/ENA primary metagenome ERZ548838 (study PRJEB26490, sample SAMN05194705) | human gut metagenome | biome: terrestrial biome; feature: human-associated habitat; material... | reverse complement strand
TGACCTCCAAAAAGGAAAAGGCCGCATTCCCTGATAACGAGACTTTTGCAGATTGTCTGCGGACCAAGAATATCTACGCTATGCTCCCACGTTACAAAGCGTATCTGTTTGAACGCCTGGAAAACGGTGACAGCAATGAGTATAAGGACGTCTACGGGCGCCTCGATAGCGGTGAGTACACAATTGAACATATTATGCCTCAGAAATTGACCCCCGCTTGGACAAGTGAGCTTGGGCAAGATGCAGAGAATATACATGGAGAATGGCTGCACACGTTGGCGAATCTGACCCTTACAGCCTATAACTCGAAATATAGCAATGCTCCCTTTAGCGAGAAAAAAACAATGGAGGATGGGTATCTACAGAGCGGTATCAGAATGACTCAATGGGTCGCACAGAAAGAACACTGGGGTCTTCCTGAACTTGAAGATCGCTGTAAATACCTTACACAGCAAGCTGTGTCTCTGTGGCCCTATGCTGATAGCAGCTATACTCCGCCTCAGAAGCAGTATGAGGAAGTGTCGCTGGATGATGATATTACGCTTACCGGTCATAGCATCGTGAAGTACCGCTTCCGTGGTGTTGAGCATGAAACAACTTCGTGGGTAGAAATGTACACTGAGGTTCTAAAAGAACTTCATAATGGTAATAAGGCATATCTCAATTACCTTGCCGATGCCGATGATAGCGTAGATCTGTCGATTCAGGTTACCAGATCGCCAGACGAATTCTCCAGCAGTGTAAAAATTGATGATGACATTTATATCTGGACTGGTACCGCGACTCAGTATAAAGTCAATCTGCTTCGGAAGTTCTTCGAGCAGTATAAGCAGGATGCTGCCGACTTGGTATTCTTCCTTGATGATACTAAGAGTACTGCTCCGGATGACGAAGCAGAGCGATACAGAATCCGTAGGAAATACTGGGAAAAAGCTATCCCAATGATTCAAGCGGCTACTGGTAGTTTCAAAAATGTGTCACCTCAGAAAAATAACACAATTATGGGTGGAACAAACAAACCTGGTGTCTCTGTTTCTTGTATTGCTAATTTCGATTCTGCTCGGGTAGAGATCTATATCGACGTAGGAAATTATGATCGCAACCGAAAGCTCTTTAGTATCTTCGAAAACCATCGGCTTGAAATAGAAACTGCGTATGGAAAGTCACTTACATGGGTGAGCCAGGACGGAGTACGGGCATGTCGTATTTACGATAAGTTAGAAGGAGTTAGCATCACAAACGAAGAGGACTGGGATGCCATGGTATCGTTTCATGCCAATAAAGCAAAGGCACTACTTACTATAGTTCAACCTTTTTTGACTTAATTTGAAAGAGTATTCCGAACAAGTGTGAGGGAAAGAAATATGTCAATCCATTTCAATGAAGACAACACCATTGAACAGATGGTAATAGCAACTCTGCAAGATAATGGATGGAAGTACATTCCATCTGACCAGCTCCCCCGGATGTACTCAGATGTTCTTGTAGAGCCAATGATAAAAGAAGCGCTCATACGTCTTAACCCAGAGATTGCAGCCGAGCCTTCTCGTGCAGATGAGGTTATCTATAAACTGCGAACTCTCATTTTATCTGTACAGGCGCACAATCTTGTTACGCAAAATGAACTCTTTAAGAAGCTGATTTTTGAAGAAAACTCCTATCCGTTTGGGGAAAATGGGCGCATGATCCCAATTCGTTTTTTCGGGACACTCAAGAAGGAGAGCCTTGCACTCAACGAGTATGTTGTAACTAATCAATGGATTTATCCGCAGGCTGAGGGTGGCAAACGTTTAGATATCGTCTTACTTATCAACGGGTTTCCTGTTACGGTCGGCGAATTGAAAACGCCTGTCCGCAGTGCGATTACTTGGCTGGATGCAGCTGGTGACATCACCGCCTATGAAAAAAGCATCCCGGCGATGTTCGTAACAAATATATTCAACTTCGCTACCGAAGGAAAATGTTATCGATATGGTTCCATTAACATGCCAATCAACATGTGGGGGCCGTGGCATACTGCAACTCACAAAACCGAGGGCGGACTGGCTGATGTAAAGATCAGCATGGAAGACATGATTACGCCTGAAAAGGTTATGGATATTTTCCAGTTCTTCACTATGTTTGCGACCGATAAGAAGTACCGAAAATATAAAATAATCTGTCGCTATCAGCAGTTTGAGGGAGCAAACATGATCGTCGACCGTGTTGTTGCTGGTTACCCCAAAAAAGGATTGATTTGGCATTTTCAGGGTTCTGGAAAATCTTTGCTAATGGTATTTGCTGCTCAAAAGCTCCGCATGAATCCTGAGCTCAAGAACCCGACAGTAGTTATCGTTGATGACCGCATCGACCTTGAGACGCAGATTACAGCAACATTCAATGCTTCTGACATTCCCAATCTTACGAGTGCGTCTACAAAGGAAGAACTGATTTCGTTCTTCCGTGGAGACATGCGTAAGATACTTATAACCACTATATTCAAATTTGGTGAAGTAAGTGGCGAACTGAACGCCCGCGACAACATTATCGTCATGGTCGATGAGGCACATAGAACGCAAGAGGGAGATCTTGGTGAAAAAATGCGCATGGCTCTTCCAAATGCATTCTTCTTTGGCCTAACGGGTACTCCGATCAATCGTGTCGATAAAAACACTTTTGCGACATTTGGTGCCGAAGAAGACCGCACCGGATATATGAGTCGCTACTCTTTCTCTGATTCCATCCGTGATGGCGCAACGCTGCCACTACACTTTGAACCTGTGCCGGTTGAACTGCATGTGGACAAGGACAAGCTGGACCGCGAATTTGATGCAATGACTGATGAGGCAGGACTTTCAAAAGAAGAAAAGAGCGAGCTGTCTCGACGTGTCAACATGAAAGCCATCATGTATAACCCAGCCCGCATTCGTAAGGTATGCGAGCATATCGCAAAGCACTTCAAGGAGAAAATTGAGCCAAACGGATATAAAGGGCAGGTCGTTGTTTACGACCGAGAGTGCTGCCTCATGTACAAAGATGTCCTTGACGAACTTCTTGGCGAGGAAGCTACTACCATCGTTATGGATACAAACAACGATAAAGAGGATCGTTATAAAAAATACCGTCGTGATCGGGATCAAGAGAGTAAAGTCCTAGACTATTTCCGCGATCCACACAGTCCTCTCAAGCTTGTTATTGTCACCGCAAAGCTGTTGACCGGCTTTGATGCGCCTATCCTTCAGGTAATGTATCTCGATAAGCCAATGAAAGATCACACGCTCCTTCAGGCCATCTGCCGTACTAACAGGACCTATGATCAAGGTAAAACTCATGGACTGATCGTCGACTATATTGGTATCTTCGATGACGTGGCAAAGGCTCTTGATTTCGACGAGACCAGCATGCGTCGTATTATCACAAACATAGAAGAAATCAAGAAGCAGCTTCCTGGCCTCCTCAAAAAGTGCCTACGTTATTTTATGGGTATCGACAGAACTATCGAAGGCTGGGAGGGCTTGATGGCAGCCCAGGAGTGTCTCCCAACAAACAAAGAAAAGGATGCTTTTGCGGCAGACTATCGTGTTTTGAATCGTGCGTGGGATGCGCTTTCTCCTGATAGTTTCCTGAGCCCTTACAAGGTGGACTATCAATGGTTATCTCGCGTTTATGAATCGGTCAAGCCGACCGATGGCCGTGGAGGTTTGATTTGGGCCTCTCTTGGAGCAAAGACCATTGAACTAGTTCACCAGAATGTCATCGTTGGAGAGGCTGATGAAGATATGGATATCCTCTCTATGGATGCTGACCTTATTGATGACTTTTTGGAGAAGCAGAAGGATCTGAAGAAGACTACAAAAAAGGTCGAAATCAACCTAGTCGCAAAAATTTTGAACCACACCAACGATCCAAAGTTTGTGCGCCTTGGCGAGAAATTAGAAGCTCTGCGCGAAAAGCATGAACAAGGCCTTATCACCAGTATTGAGTTCTTGAAACTCCTGCTCGAACTCGCAAAGGAAGCAGCCCAGGCAGAAAAAGAAGTGGTACCGGAACAGGAAATTGACAAAGGTATTGCCGCGCTTACTGAACTCTTTAATGGAGTCAAGAATAAGAGTACTCCGGTTATTGTTGAGCGCATTGTGGCTGACATTGACAGCATTGTTAAAATTGTACGCTTTGATGGTTGGCAGAGCACGACCGCCGGTAAGCAGGAAGTCAAGAAAGCCCTGCGTAGCGTCGTCTGGATCAAATATAAGATTAAAGACAAAGATGTTTTTGACAAAGCTTATAACTATATCGAGCAGTATTATTAATCCTTTGAAAACGAGGTTTTTAGATGATTGGTGCAATAATTGGTGATATCGTCGGATCACGCTTCGAATGGCATAACCACAGGTCAAAGGATTTCGACCTGCTCACGCACAAATGCTTTTTCACCGATGATTCCGTGATGTCACTAGCTGTCTGTGACGCTCTTATGAAATGCAAAGCAGACTATAGCGATTTGAGTGAACAGGCTGTGCACTCCATGCAGAATGTTGGCCGCCCTTATCCTCTCTGCGGCTACGGCGCTTCATTCCGACGCTGGATGTATTCCGACAATCCGATGCCTTATAATAGTTACGGCAATGGAGCAGCAATGAGGGTCAGCGGGTGTGGTTATGTTGGAAAAACTATCGATGAAGTCAAGCAGCTTTCAAAAGCTGTTACCGAAGTCACACATAACCATCCTGAGGGCTTGAAAGGAGCTGAAGCTACTGCTGTAGCGGTGTTCCTCGCCCGAACCGGAAAGAGCCTGATTGAGATACAAGATTACATAATACAGAACTACTATCCGCTGGGCTTTACTCTTAATAGCATCCGGGAAAACTACCAGTTCAACGAGACCTGCCAGGATACCGTCCCACAGGCTTTGGAGGCTTTTTTTGAATCGACCGATTTCGAGGATGCAATAAGAAATGCCATATCAATCGGCGGCGATAGTGATACACTCGCTGCTATTACCGGTTCTGTTGCCGAAGCCTACTACGGTGTGCCGACCAGCATTAGGAAGCATGCTCTTACCTTTTTGGACGAACGGCTTCTTAGAATCTTGCTGGAATTCGAAAACCGGTATCCAGCGAAGACCGAGAAAAAGAATGATATTGGAAGCGTGGGCATTCCGCCATCTACCGGTAAGAAAGTAAAAACGGGAGGTCGTGCAGAGATGATAGAATCAGCTATGGATGTTGCTGATCTTGAACTGGACGCCAGCACAGCACATCCTGAAGAAACGACAAGTCAAAAGCTCTTTTCCCACCTGTTTGAGGCCTGCAACATTTTGCGTGGTCCTATCAATCAGGATGAGTATAAGAGCTATGTGACACCGATTCTATTTTTCAAAAGGCTCTCCGATGTCTATGACGAAGAAACACAGGTAGCCCTTGAGGAATCCGGTGGCGATGAGGAATATGCGAGCTTCGCTGAAAACCATCGCTTTGTCATCCCGAATGGATGTCACTGGCAGGATGTTCGTGAGGCAAGCGAAAACGTCGGCGTTGCTATCGTCAACGCAATGAATGGTATCGAGAGGGCAAACCCAGATACCCTGAGTGGGGTCTTTAGCAGCTTTGATGATGCGAACTGGACAGACAAAACAAAACTCTCGGACGAGAGATTAAAAGACCTCATTGAGCACATGTCCAAGCTCAAAGTCGGCAACAACAATTACTCTGCCGATGTCATGGGCGACAGCTATGAATTCTTGATTAAGAAATTCGCAGACCTGTCAAAGAAAAATGCTGGTGAGTTCTACACCCCTCGGTCTATCGTTAAGCTGCTCATTATGCTGCTGGCTCCCAAAGCTGGCGAAACCGTGTACGATCCGGCATGTGGAACGGGCGGGATGCTAATCGAGGCCATCCGATTCATGCATGGTGACAAGCTCACGTATGGCCGCATCTATGGTCAGGAAAAGAATCTTGCGACCTCCGCAATCGCGCGAATGAACCTGTTCTTGCACGGAGCTAAAGACTTCAAAGTCACACAGGGCGATACACTTCGCGCCCCCAATTATCTGGAAAGAGGTTCTCTGCAAACCTTTGATTGTGTTGTAGCAAATCCTCCCTTCTCTTTGAAGAACTGGGGCTCCGAACAATTCAGCAGCGATATCTACGGTCGTAACATTTGGGGCTGCCCGACTGATTCCAACGGTGACTTTGCATGGCTACAGCACATGGTTAAGTCGATGAATCCGAAAACCGGACGCTGCGCTGTGGTGCTCCCGCAAGGAGTCCTGTTCAGAAGCGGCAAGGAGGGCGGAATCCGCAGGCAACTCGTTGAATCGGATAAGCTGGAAGCTATTATCACAATGGCAAGTGGCGTATTTTACTCGACCGGAGTGTCCGCTTGTATCCTTTTCCTGAACAACAACAAGGCCGTCTCCCACAGAGGCCGCATTTGCATGATCGACGGTTCCGGGATCTACACTCCGCAACGTGCGCAGAACATCATGACAGAAGCCGATATTCAAACTGTTTTCGATTACTACACCGCTTATGAGGATGTGGTCGAAAAGCTCAAGATCGTCACGATTGCTGACATTCGAGAAAAGGACTATTCTCTGGCAATCAACAACTATATCGAAAAGAAGGAACAAGAAACAGTTCCGCCGGAGGAAATCCGCAGACAGTACTTCGAAGCCTATGACGAGATGATCAAGGCCGAAACCCGGATGAGAGAACTGCTGCTGAAGGGAGGCTACGTCAGTGAGTAAGAGAATAACCATTGAAGAACTGCAGTCCTACCTTTGGAACTCTGCGGTTCTACTTAGGACCAACATTGATGCCGGCGCCTATAAGCAGTACATTTTTCCGCTCCTCTTTTTCAAGCGCATCTGTGATGTGTACGACGAGGAAACAGCCAAAGCCATCGCTGAATACGGCGATGACGCAGCTGAATTTGATGAGGATGAGATTCATACTTTTATCGTTCCTAAAGGATACCATTGGAACGATGTTCGTGCCGTTTCAGAAAATGTTGGCGTAGCTATTGTTGAGGCTTTCAGGAAGGTCGAAAATGCAAATTCCGAAAAGCTTCAGGGCATCTTCGGTGACGGGGCTTGGACCAATAAAAACCGTCTTCCAGATAGACTTTTGAAAGACCTGCTGGAGCATTTCAGCACAAAAACGTTGTCCATTGCCAACTGCCCTGAGGATGAACTCGGTCAGGGATATGAGTACCTGATCAAGAAATTTGCCGATGACAGTGGACATACGGCACAGGAGTTCTATACCAACCGTACTGTTGTCCATCTAATGACAGAAATGCTGAAACCTGAGTCTGGCGAGTCCATATACGATCCGACCTGTGGAAGTGCAGGTATGCTCATTTCAGCCATAGCGTATCTGAAAGCGCAGGGTAAAGAATGGCGCAATGTGGCGGTTTATGGCCAGGAAATCAATGCACTGACTTCTGCTATTGGCAAGATGAACCTGTTCCTGCATGGAGTCAAGGATTTCAGCATTGTAAACGGAGACACACTTGCTGCTCCCGCGTTTATTGAAAACGGGAAATTACAGCAGTTTGATCTCTGCCTAGCAAATCCACCTTATTCCATTAGCCAATGGGATCGCGCTGCCTTTGAGAGTGACAAATACGGACGCAATTTTTTGGGTGTTCCTCCGCAGGGCCGTGCTGATTATGCATTCCTTCAGCACATTATTGCAAGCCTCAAAGAAGATACCGGCCGATGCGCTATTCTGTTCCCACACGGAGTTCTTTTCCGCAATGAGGAAAGTGCGATGCGTGAGAAGCTTGTCCGAAGCGACAGAGTTGAATGTGTTATCGGCCTTGGACCGAACTTGTTCTATAACTCACCGATGGAAGCCTGCATCATGATTTGCCGTATGACCAAGCGGCCGGAACGCCGTGGACAGGTGCTTTTCATCAATGCCATAAACGAGGTAGAACGCAAGAATGCACAGAGCTATCTCGAAGACAAACATATTCAGCGCATTGCTACTGCTTACAAAAACTACTGCGATGATGGCGATTTTGCTAGGGTCGCAACCATTCAAGATATTGCCGACAACAACTACTCTCTCAGCATTCCGCTGTATGTCAAGCCGGAAGTGAACGAAGAAGAAATTGACACTCGTTCCGTTCAGGAACATTATGACAGTTGGAGAGCGGCATCTGAAATGATGAAGCTAAGCTATGCGAAGTTGAATGCTATGCTGGGAAAGGAGGCTGAGGAGAATGAGTAAAGTGAAATTGGGCGATGTTGCTATCGAGCACAAGGAAACTTGTGGGGGCAGCAAGGACGGATATCCCATTGTCGGCCTTGAGCATCTGACCCCGGAGGAAGTGACTCTCACCGCATGGGATGAGGATAGTGATAACACCTTCACAAAGGTGTTCCGTAAGGGGAACGTCCTGTTTGGCCGACGCAGAGCATACCTCAGGAAAGCTGCCGTTGCGCCGTTCGATGGTATATGCTCAGGAGACATCACAGTTATTGAAGCCATTCCAGATCGCATTCTTCCTGAACTCCTTCCATTCATCATTCAGAACGATGGCCTGTTTAGCTTTGCTGTTGGCAAGTCTGCCGGTTCCCTCTCTCCCCGTGTTAAGTGGGAGCATCTGAAAAACTATGAGTTTGAATTGCCCAGTATGGATAGGCAGTGCGAGCTCGCGGAGCTCCTGTGGGCTATGGATACCACGAAAAAATCCTATCAGAAATTGATTGCAGCGACGGACGAACTTGTGAAATCTCAATTTATCGGGCCTTTAGCCCATAAGGATTTCTCCGGCCACACCGCTCCCATGAGGAGGTGTGCATAATGGCGAAATATCGATTTGAGCAGATTGCAATCAACTGCAAGGAAAAAGTTAAAGCTGACGATATTGATATATCAACCTATATTGGACTCGAGCACTTGGATCCCGGTTGCTTACACGTTTCTCGCTGGGGTAGTGCAGTTCCAATTAAGGGCGACAAAATAATCATGCATGCAGGTGACATATTATTTGGAAAGCGAAATGCTTATTTGAAACGTGCTGCGATTGCTCCTCACGATGGGGCATTTTCGGCGCATGGCATGATATTTAGGCCAAGGGAAGATGTAGTCGACAAGGATTTCTTCCCCCTTTTTATAGCATCGGATTATTTTTTTGATACAGCTATACGGATTTCGGTTGGATCGCTGTCACCTACAGTAAACTGGAGTGATTTAAAGAATCAAGAATTTGAATTGCCGGATTTGGACACACAGCGCAAATTAGCCAAAGTCCTGTGGTCAATTAATGATACAAAAGAGGCGTATAAAAAGCTGATTGCCGTTACGGATGAGCTCGTTAAGTCTCAATTTATCGAGATGTTTGGGAGAACCGAAAGCAATCTGCCAGCTTGGCCGTCGTGTGAGATCAGAGAGTTATACGATGTCAAATCCAGCAAGAGAATATATGCAAAGGAACTGACTACAAGTGGCATTCCTTTTTTGAAGGTAGCAGATGTCCTTGAACGAATAAATACTGGGGAAAGCCATCCGACAGTTTTTATTTCCGAGCAGAAGTATTGTAAATTGAAAGAATCAGGGCTTGCTCCTAAAGCGGGAGACATTCTAGTGACGTCACGCGGGACTATAGGGAAATGCTACATTCTTACCGATGATGATGCCTTCTATTTTCAAGACGGCATGATCAGTTGGCTCAAGGCAAAATGTGACTGCAGACTATTACCTGAGTTTACGGCTGCTTTGTTTGCTGAAGAGGGCTTCATGAAGACACTTGATGAGGTGACAAACAAAACAACCGTAACATATATTTCTCTTGATAAACTTGCTGGGCTCAAAGTGATATGCCCACCAGAAGAGAAACAACGGGAGTATTTAGATTTTATACGACAGAGCGATAAATCAAAATTTGAACTGGAGCAAGCTCTTGCGGAGCTGAACGCCACATATAAGCGCATCATTGCCGAGAATCTCGGCTAATAAATGGGGTCATGAGGTTTCCTCCGGCTCGTGGAGACACTGGAAACGGAGGATAACGAAAAGGAGGAAACGCTCATGATCAGCCAAATTATAACTAGTATCCAGAACGATATGATTGGTGTCCTGGATAATGCCCAAATGAAACAGCTTTCGGAGGTGCTGGCAAAGCACCTGTCACCCTTAGAACCATCATCAGCCGAACACAAGCACAATAAGAACAGCATGTTGGCGGTTTTTATATCTGCAAAGCGTGTTGAGGGGTGCTCCGAAAAGTCTCTGCGCTACTACGAATCAACAATTCGAAATATGTTGGAGAATATCGACAAGCCGGAGTGCCAGATTACAACTGGAGATCTGCGCTCCTACCTTGACACCTACCAGCGTCGGGGAACCGTGAGCAAAGTTACCCTAGATAATGTGAGACGTATCCTCTCATCTTTTTTTGCATGGCTTGAAGATGAGGATTATATCGTCAAAAGCCCGGTGCGGAGAATCCATAAGGTGAAAACTGGAAAAACAGTTAAGGAAACCTACTCAGATGAATCACTGGAGCTAATGCGTGATCATTGTGACAATATACGCGATTTAGCTATGATTGATCTTTTGTGTTCTACCGGCATCCGCGTTGGTGAACTTGTAAAGCTCAATCGTGGTGATGTGGATTTTGAAAACCGGGAATGTATCGTTTTCGGTAAGGGAAATAAACAGCGCAAAGTGTACTTTGATGCCCGGACTAAAATTCATCTGCAACGCTATCTGACTGAGCGTACTGACACAAATGAGGCATTATTCATATCCCTGCTGAAGCCATTCGATCGACTTCAGATCAGCGGCGTGGAGATCAGACTTCGCAAAATTGGACGTGAGCTGAGTTTTCACAAGGTACATCCACACAAGTTTCGGCGAACACTTGCCACAATGGCCATTGACAAAGGCATGCCGATTGAGCAGGTTCAGCAGCTTCTCGGCCATCAGAGCATTGACACAACACTCCAATATGCTATGGTAAACCAGAATAACGTCAAGGAATCCCACCGCAAGTACATTGGATGAGCTGTTTGCAATTCTCAATTTATGGAGCTGTTCGGCGGAAGGAGTCCTCAATCCACCTGGCCAATGGTGACTGTTGGAAAGATGGGAGAAAATCTGGATAGTAAAAGGATACCAATCACAGCTGGTAGTCGTAAACCGGGGCCATATCCATATTATGGTGCTTCAGGTATTGTCGATTATATCGATGATTACATTTTGGATGAGAACATTCTGCTTATCTCAGAAGATGGAGCAAATTTGGTAGCCAGAGTAACTCCAATCGCCTTTTCCGCGGCAGGCAAGATATGGGTGAACAATCATGCCCATGTTATGCGCTTCGAAAATATGGCAACTCAGACCTTCGTGGAGACCTATTTGAATGGTATTAGCTTGACTGACTATATTACAGGGACGACACAGCCGAAACTAAACCAAGAAAAGCTAAACAGCATCCCTATTCCCTGCCCTCCGCTACCACTCCAGGAGCAGTTTGCAGCCTTTGTACAGCAGAGCGATAAATCAAAATTTGCCATTCAGTGCTGTTCAAATCTCAATTTATAGAGATGTTTGGTGATCCGGCTGAGAATCCGAATGGTTATCCCATTGAAAAACTTGCAAGCGTAGGAGAACTGAATAGAGGTGTGTCAAAGGCAAGGCCAAGAAACAATCCTGCGTTGTTAGGTGGCCCATATCCACTTATACAGACGGGAGAAGTGACCGCCGCAGAGCTGTACATTGACCACTATGAGAATACCTACTCTGAACTTGGATTAGCACAGAGCAAGATGTGGCCTAAAGGGACGCTGTGTATTACTATTGCTGCCAATATAGCACAAACAGCTATCCTTGGGTTTGAAGCATGCTTTCCTGACAGCGTTGTGGGTTTTGTTTCCGGAGAAAGAGTTACCCAGATCTACATACACTATTGGTTTGGTTTCTTTCAGAAGATTTTAGAGGAGCAAGCACCTCAAGTCGCACAAAAGAACATTAACCTGAAAATACTAAGCGAATTGGATGTGATGGTCCCGCCGATGGAACTACAACAACAGTTTATTCGACTTGTAGAACAGAGCGATAAATCAAAATATCTCATCGCAAATGTACTTGATCAGTGCAAGTAATCAGAAACAGTATATAGGAGAAAATATGGGTAGAGACAGATCCTTTACAGATGTCAAAAAGGCTATTGGCGGTGGTGACTCATTTAGTGGCAAAAGGAATGTGATTGTCAGTATGGGTGAAATCACATTCCTCTATAAAGATGTCTTTGTCAGTGTAACGTACAATATTGCCTATATGCAGATGGATATTGATGTGGTTTGGGAAGATGATTCATCTCAAACGGACTACCATACCCTTGGACTGCATGGAAGATACAACAGTTCTTTCCAAGATTTTCGATACGAAGATGGATATCTCCGCTGGAAAGATGGCGCCGCTTCTATATCAATTATGTTTTAACCCGGAATGTGAGAAAATATGTCAGCAGGGCTATCCAATATAAAGCCACTGACTATCCGACAGACTACTCATAGATATCGAGGGGGGCATCTATATCGTTATCCTGTACAGCTTCGTTTGACGATTGCTTCCATCTCAAAAATCCCAAAATGAAAGTGATACATATCAAAAGAAAATAGCGGCTTTCTGACACACTTTTTATTCAGTAACTAGCTTTCAAACCGGGTCAACCAAAAAGTATGCCTTTTGACATTACTTTTTCTGGCGTTTAAGCTGCTCTTTGAAAAGATTCTTCATCACTTCTTTGCCTTTATCCGTACCGATTAGAGGAATAAAACATATTTCATTCAAGGAAACGAGGATTGTCTAGTTGATCGGACGGTCTTGCTGGATACATGCCTTCTTCGTTAGATAATCTCTGAATAGGAAATGGAGTACTCAAATAGCCGCATCTGATCGTCAGCCTTGACTTTTTCAATGAGATCTTTTGTCGGATCATTCAAACATATTATGCCAAATACACGCTGTCCTTTGACTGCAACATCTTCCTCAATCCAATCGATATACTCTCGCGTTTGTGCATAAGCGTCATCATAGCCAGAGTCCTTTTTCAACTCGATAACATACAGGTCTCCAGCGGTATCAATCCCAAGGATATCAAGCCTGCCATTCCTCAAAACAAATTGCCTGCCATAGACACCTCGCTTCTGATATATACGGAGCGGCATCCCAAATACAGGAATGCCAATTTCCATCCGCTGCACCAGTTCATCTTCGAGAAGCTTTTCGCTGGAGAATTGCTGTTTTTTTACGCCGATGTCTACGATCGTTTCCGCCTCAACATCAGTAACGGCAGGCTTTGGGACAGCGATTTTTACTTTGCCAACTGGCTTTTCAGCCCTCTTCTTCAAATCCTTTGAGACAAAACGCTCATGCTCTTGGATGACTCTCTGAGCCTCTCCATTCTTGCCTTGGGCGAGAAGGGTTCGCACGAGATTATTTGCGGCATAGCGCACATCTCGATTCTGCCGCAGGCAGTCTTCAAATACGCTTTGGGCTTCTTTGAATTTCCTCTGTTTATACAGCGAGTACCCTAGATTATTTAGGGTATTTTCGCCGACAGGAAGAGCCTCAAGTGACTTCCGATAGTATTCTTCTTCCTTGAGACAGTCCTTTTTCTTTCCGTAGCACCATGCCATCCAGAAGTAGACGGTGCCCTCAAGGAAAATGCGAGATGTGGGTTTTCCATCTTCAAATTGCTCAAAATATGAGAGTGCATTTCCCAACATCTGCATATTGTAGTAGGTATATCCGAGGAGTTCTTTTGCTAACAGGATCTTCGGATTACACTGTAAGACCTGGGTAAGTGACTCGATGATGCTCTCATTCTTAGAGTCATAATACAGGTGATCCAGAGCAGCACACATTTCAGGGATTCCTGCTTCAACATCGTCTCTATCCAGCATTCTTCCTATGGCGCTCCACATACCGGGAAAGCCCTCTTTCAGTGGAACCACCAGAATGTATGTGAAATCCTCAGCTGTGAATATCCCAGACTCTGTTTTGAGGCTTTTGATTTTTTCATCTAGGTAAGCCGACAAGTACTGAAGAACATTCTCTTTCTTTCCGGATACCAAATCAATAATGGCGTAGTACAGCAAATTGTATGGATCCGATCTATCGAGTCCATATACCATTTTCTTGAATTTTGTATATAGTGGGTCATCGACCAACTGCTTGGTGTCCATCTCGGAATACCTGTAGTAACCCGAAATAAGTGCGTCCAAAAGTAGATCACAGTAAAGGGACTCCAACCCACCTTTGTGTTCAGAGGGAGCTGCGTTCAATATTTGGTCGCAAGAAGAAAAATCTGTTGAATTATCAAGTAGAGTCTTGTCGAATTGCGCGAGAAGATTATCGGCTATTTTTTGAAGGGTGCTATCCGTTGCCATTGCAATACCTCCATGGTGATGATTCTGTGCTCATATTGTACCGTTAATGGCCGGAATTGGCAAGTCAATGCATTTTGACTAATACGTTGTTCCTGTGTATGCACAAATACCTCCTATTTTCGGAAGTACGCCGCCTGCCCCCAGGGGATCCTAACACGGTTATTGGTGAGCAGCCAGAGCACAGGTATGCCGGATGAGGCCTCATATTCCGGGAAATCGCTTTTCCCATCTGTCATGATGACGATTTCTGAAGGAACATTGTCAGACATATGTTCCCGAACATAATCAAAAATGCACTGGAAACTTGTCCCGCCTCCGCTATATGGCTTCAGTTGCAGCAGGTTTTCCGCACTGGTAATGGGAACTACCCGTCGGACTTCCGAATCAAAGAAACCGATGGAGCCGCTAAGCATCCCGCCGAATTGCTCAATAGCTGCGCAGATCTCGGCGGCGGCCATGGCCACTTCCTGATCTTTCAAAGAGGCAGAGATATCAACCATGAACAAAACATTGAGCCTGGGCGTTTCAGACTCGTTGTAATCCGGCAGAAAGAAGTCCAGGTCCTGCAGCCTGCGATCGGGAGGGGTAAAGCTGTAGTCCCTTGTTTCGTCCATGATAAAGTGGTTCAAGAGAGATTGCCAATCGTGAGTCGTGATTTTCGATCGGTGAAGGACGCGCTCACAAAGGGTGCTACTGTCATAGTTTTCTGCATCGCGGTCCTTTGAACCCCGGATTTCCCGAATTGCCTCTTTGAGATTCGCACTCGGGCGTGTTGTATACTCGAAGATGAGATCGTCCAGTTCGTCATCATCATCTGCTTCCGGGCGATATACTTCAGGCATCTCCTGCTTGCGGAACCCTTTGCACACTCGCTCGATGATTCCTCGAATGCGCTCAGATGGAATTAGGTCATCGGGATCAGGGTCATCCGGGCTGAGAATCAGGACCCCATCCTCGGTGCGGGCGTTCGGCCTATCCCACCACTCATCTGAATCCAGCAGGAGATTGCGGCGCTGCGCATCACTCAACGTGGAAGGATCCAAAGGTGTCATCTGAAATGCCTCGTAAGGCGTCAACTCGCAGCCTTCAACTTTGGGATAAAAAGTCTCATGGTGGATCTCGCCGATTCCAGGGAGCTTGTCATCCGTGAAGTCATACCGGATAAGCGAGGAGTTGACAACGATATTGCAGGCAAAGTGAAAACGGTCACCTTTATAAAACTGCGGGCGTGAGAGATGCCCTAACCGGATATGCATGAGCTGGTGGCAGAGCGCAAAATCCAAGCTGTTGTCGTCGAGCTTTTCCAACCAGCTCGCGTCAAAGTAGATGCAACTCCCGTTTGTTGACATCCGGCGCACATCCACATTGGTGACAAACAACATCTCTACCAGCGGCGCCGCCAACTCCGGCTCCCGTGTCAGAAGCCGATACCGGGCCTCCTGGAGTTTTCTTTTGAGCTTATTGATTCGCTTATCAGTCATTTCATGCCTGCCTTAACCGCATCCAGGTATATTGCGTTTTCTGCAAGAATGGGGCGGAGCTTAGGGATGAGCTGATAATCATGGAGGAGGTTGGTGCGGAAAGTCCAAGGAAGATCACAAGCGAATACTATAGAGTTGTTGATGAGCTCCTTTCCCGGATGCTGACGCGCATAGGCGACCATCTCAGCCCTAAGGGCCTCCTGCATTTCCGGAGACTTCTCAACAGCAGTCTTTTTCCCGGCGAAGATGTCTTCGATTGAAGGCAGGTTTGAAAACAGAGTGCACCATTTCGCAAAATTGTAAGTTACGCTTGCCCCGATACAGCCGGATATCAAAGGCTGAATTGCGTCCATGTTTTCTGAGATATTGGTAAGGATGTTGCTGACCATCTCCCAGGAACGAGGTGTTGGAAAAGCCAAGGTGGATTCAGGGCTATCGGAGCGCATGAGAGCGGTTGGGTTATACTCCAGAAAACTGGTGACAAAGCGGTGAATGCCTGATTTGACAGCCCAGTCGTGCCAGGAGTCAGGATCGCCCTTCACAGTAATGTGCAAGAGACGGTTGGCTAATGCGCGTGGCATATTATAGGCAACGGATTTATCGGTAACGCGGTTGCCAGCGGCAATGACGATACAGTTCTCCGGCAGCTTATGCTCACCAATAACGCGATCCAGCGTGATCTGATAGGCAGCGGCCTGCACCGACTGCGGTGCGGCGGTGATCTCGTCTAGGAAGAGGATGTTGATCACATCTTCACTTTCATCCATCTGGAAAATCTGAGGCTTCAGCCACACCGATAGGGTTTTATCCGCGTTGGTCGTCGGGATGCCTCTGAGATCTACCGGGTTGAATAGCAACAGGCGTACATCTGTGATGGAAACCTTTTTTCCGGTCTTAGCCTGGATGTTGCACGCTATCTCACGAACACCCTGGGATTTGCCGATACCCGGAGGCCCCCACAGCATCACGGAGGGAAAAGATTTTAGTGGGGTACCGTTTTTGATGAGCTTGATATAGGCCCGGGACAATAGGCTCACAATCTGATTCACATTCAGTAAGGTCAAATTGGTTTCGTTATCAGTCATTTCTCGTGCAGCCTTTCTGACGAATGATGGTTTTTTCTGTGCTTAGGAGAATTATTGGCAGAAGCGCTGTTTCTGAACGGCAATCCGCTTTCTCATCAGCGTGACAAAAGCGCTTGGTTCAATGACTTCCAGCACCGGGCCGAAGGACAGCACCCTAATAAGCAGCTCGGTCTCATCGTCCTTGTCGTAACGGAGCCTGATCTGATAGAGCCGATCGGCCAACTTCTGAGTCTCTTTTTCAAAATGGGAGAAGTGTAGCAGCACACGTTCCAGCCCGTTGCGCTCGTCATGAAGCAGCATTACAAGCTCTTCGGAATTTTCCTGAGGCAGCGTGATGGATTTGGGATCATAGGCATCCAGCAACTCGCATGAACGCACACGAGCCATATTGATCGTGTTGAGCCGTCGCTTGCCGGTTGCCAGTAACCTGAACTTATCGTCCTTGGCGGAATATTCCAGGCGGTAAGGTATACACTCGATCGAATGGCGGGCGCCGGTATGGCCACGGAACCGGATACGCAGTTTTCTCTTCTTTCGAATTGCCTTCAGTGCTGTTTGGAAGCAAGCTATGTAGGCGGGATCCCCATACGGATCTCCGTCCGCGTACTGGTCAAAGAGAATGAAGGTGTCCTGAGCATACAGCGGATCAACATCTTCCAGCCCGGTCGTGTCCGGATCAAACAGAGCGATTCTGGGATCAGACAGCAGCGCTTTGAGCCATCTCTTTTGGAGCATTGTCAAAGGCATGGTTGGCTTGTGGTGAAGTATGGAATGATACTCCTGATCGAGTAAAGGCCAGGTTCCGGATTTCAGCGCTGCCGGAATTGCAAGCGCGCTTTCCGCGAAAGCCTTTTCCCGGACAAGCTCGGTCATTCTTCGATCTGTCAACTTCCCATCGGATGCTTCGGAAAGGACAGCTGCGACGACATTGAAATAGCTTCCGTAGATCTCACTGAATAACATCGTTGCCACCTCCGTACAGAGCGTCCATCCGAGCCAAATCTTCTTGGAACATATCCAAAACATACTGGCTGGAGCATTTGAGATCTACAATGCGGCCGATGAAGGTGCGCAGCCAGGGCAGTATCTCTGAGGCATCATAGACATCGGCTGAAAACCTGCAAGTCTGTGAGTCCAATAGTTCGACTGTACCATGGCGCTTCTCGCGCTCCAGGCGGTGCAGCACGAATTCCTCGCCCGGGTCAAAATGGACCGTCATTTCAATATGATCCAAATTATGGTCGGGACCCGTTGAGACACCCCAAAGGTGCTGGTCAAACTTCTCCTGGTACCCTAAGTACTTGCTGTAGTGTTTCTCGACATTCCCAATCGTGACCTTTTTGATGGCATCCAACCGGAAGAAAGATAAGTGCCGCCCCCGGTAATGGTAGCCGAGCAGATACTGGCGCCCGGACTGGGTGCTGACATAGATCTTCAGAGGACAAACCGTCCTTTGATAGTCGCGGCCACTCCGCAGGCTCCTGACGGTCAGTTCCGCAGCTCTTTTTTCATCGATTGCCGCCAACAGATCACAGAGGACATCACTGTCCAGGGCGTGGAGCATGTAGTGATGTTTGAATCGGAAGCTATCAGAAGGTTTTTCCAATTTATCGATCAAGAAGGAGCCAATCACCCCGAGTGGATCCTCCTCGGAGAAAAAGGATAGGGCGTCTGCCCAGGTATTCAAATCAACGGTGTTATCATCCGTTCTCCGGTAGAGTACCTCACGACCGCATTTCTCGGAGCTTAGCAGACCAAGCGCCTCATATTCCTTGAGCTTTTTCCGCACGGTGGATTCGTCTGGAGAGAAGGCGCCGCTGAAATGAGAGAGATAGTCATCATTGATGCAATCGACAATCTCTCTGGAAGAAAGCGCGCTGCCATCGGCCAGCAGGTCCATCACATAGAAGTGGAGGGTGATGTCCTTATCGGTAAAGCTTTTGGCTTTAAAAGCCTTGTGGAGCGGGTTGTGTGGGATCCGCCTGCTGTCAACCGAGAGGAATACATTCTTGCCGGATGTGTCCTGATGGAAGGACATAAAGTCGCCGATCCAACTCTCAATTCTTCGCCGCTCATTATCGTAGCTGCGGGCACTCTTGATGCTGTACTCTTCCCGACTCTTAAACCCATAGACATAGAATTCGCGCATGTAGCTCCGGATACGCTCAAAACTCTTGACCAACTCACTATATGCCACGAAATCCACCTCCTGCAGTTTATGGCCTCATTTTACCACAGGAGGTGTCCAAATGAAAGAACAGCTCCTTGCCAACTGCGGTCTGGAATGGGTTTGAACCAATTTTTCGCAGACTTTTAGGTAGTTGCTCTTGAGTTCGCAACTTTTTTTCCGTGTTTTTCCTCTGAACAGGCAGTATTCTTAAATCACGAAAAGCGCATACAGCAAACCCATGCATATGACTTTTAATCATAGACGCTGTTCTGGTCTGGCGTAGTAACCTCTCCGGAATAAAGAATGCGCTTTGTAAAAGACGCTAACAGCATTATCTATTAACATTAGCTCAACGAAGGAGCACCTGCTTTCGGGGCAGGCCGACAAAGGGTGAGACCCCCTTTATGATGATAAAGGACAGCGTCTTGTCGAATACATCTCCGGTAGTTCAGATGGTAGAACGGGAGACCCCAATCTCTGTGTCGTGGGTTCGAGCCCCACCCGGATGATGTATTCACTCCTTAGACAAAAAGGCACCAACAGCAAAGATTGAATAGCTAAGATGGTTATAGCAGGCGGTTCATACCCGTCGTTCGTGGGTTCGATTCCCACTTCACATGGTGCCTTGTTTTATCAATAAAGATGCCCACAGCAACACCCAACGGTCTTGAATCCGATCCGATGCAGAGGTCAGGGCGCCGGTCAACTGGCGGCTTAGGACTTGCGATATGTCAGGCATCTTGTGAAAGGCACCAACAGCAATTCTTGGTAACAACTACGACTAGAAATCGTACTTTCGGGTTCAAATCCCTGATGGTGCCTTGTATAACCAATTCATCACGGAGGAGTGATTTCCATGCTGAAGTTTCTAAAGAAAGAAGCAAATATGACCCATACGGAAAATGGCGCAGTTACATATCGTTCCACCCAGTCTGAATGTCTGGATCTGTTCGCTACGATCGGCGCCCTGCGCAGAGAGCGTGACGAGGAGATCACGAATCGCTTCCTCCGCGCCTATGCCGAAGACGCTGATCTGGCCATGAAGACCCTGTTCTTTGCGAGAGATATTCGTGGCGGTATCGGCGAGCGCCGTGTCTTCCGTACCATTCTGAAGTGGCTGGCCGACAACGAGCCGCAATCCCTGGAGAAGAACATCCAGTACATTGCAGAGTATGGACGCTACGATGACCTGCTGGTCCTGATGGGCACCACATGCGAAGGCAAGGTGCTGCATCTGATCAAAAAACAGCTGGCAGCTGACTTTGCCGCTCTGGAGGCCGGCGAGTCCGTGTCCCTGCTGGCCAAGTGGCTCCCCTCCGTCAATGCCTCCAACGAAGATGTGATCCGGCAGGCGAAGCGAATTGCCCGTGCGATGGGTATGAACGACGCCCAGTACCGCAAAACGCTGAGCGCCCTGCGCACCAAGATCAGCATCATCGAGAACAACCTGCGCGAAAAAGACTACACCTTCGATTACTCCAAGCAGCCCTCCAAGGCCATGTTCAAGTATCGTAAGGCCTTCATGCGAAATGATGGAGACCGCTATGATGAATTCATGAGCCGTGTCGCCGAGGGTACGGAGCAGCTCCACACTGGCACCCTGACGCCCTATGAGATGATCAAGCCCTTCTTCGGTCGCGGCGATATCTCCGATCAGGAGCGCAAGGCCATTGACGCAACATGGAAGACACAGGAGGATTTCACTGGCGGTGAGAACGCTCTGGTCGTCATTGATGGCTCCGGCTCCATGTACGGTGGTGCTGATCCCATCCCCGCTACTGTGGCGCTGTCTCTTGGTATCTACTATGCCGAGCTCAACACCGGCGCATTCCAAAACCACTTCATCACATTCTCTGAGAATCCCAAGCTGGTGGAGATTAAGGGCAAGGATATCTACGAAAAGGTGCGGTACTGTCACCAGTTCAACGAGGTCGCCAACACCAATATCCAGCGTGTGTTTGAGTTGATCCTCAAGACTGCCGTGAAGAACCGTGTGCCCCAGAAGGATATGCCTGCCAAGATCTTCATTATCTCCGATATGGAGTTCGACTACTGTACTGAAGATTGCTCCTTGACCAACTTCGAGTATGCGCAGCGGCTCTTCGAGGAACATGGCTACCAGCTGCCCGAGGTGATGTTCTGGAATGTGGCAAGCCGTAATCAGCAGCAGCCCGTCAAGATCAACGACCAGGGCGTTGCGCTGGTATCCGGCTGTAATCCCCGAATCTTCTCCATGCTGAAAGCCGGCATTCTTTCCCCCTATGCCTTCATGATGGATGTTCTGGGTTCCGAGCGTTACGCGGCGATCGTGGCATAATAGAGCTGACGCAGGAGGTGATAGCAGGTATGTTATCGCCTCCTGCTTTTTCTTTCCCAACAAAAGTGTTGCTGTTGGCAGAGATGAACCGTAAAATAAAGAGTATGAAGGAAAGGGAGATCGTTATGATTACGATTCAAGGTTTATATAATACTGCGGTCTGTTACACCCCCGAGTTGGAGGAGGCAGCCCGCAAGCAGATCCAGACCGTTTGCGATCAGGCCGAGTTTGCCGGCTGCAAGATCCGGATCATGCCCGATGTCCACGCTGGCAAGGGCTGTACCATCGGTACCACCATGACCATCCAGGACAAGATCGTGCCCGGTATGGTTGGCGTCGATATCGGCTGCGGTATGGAGACTGTTGAGCTTCGTGAGCGGGAGGTCGACTTTGAGAAGCTGGACGCCCTAATCCGCAGGGAGATCCCCTATGGCCGTGAGGTTCGAGACATTCCTCATGCACTGAACGCTGAGATCGATCTGACTCACCTCCGCTGCACAGATCAAGTCAATCTCAACCGGGCCATGCGCAGCATCGGCTCTTTGGGTGGCGGCAACCACTTCATTGAGGTGGATCGCGCGGAGGATGGCCGGTTGTTCCTGGTGGTCCACTCTGGCAGCCGTCATCTGGGCACCGAGGTGGCTGAGCACTACCAGAATGAGGGTCGGCGTGCCCTTTGGGGCGGCGCCCAGTATCAAGTTCAAGCCGCCATTGACCAGCTGAAGGCCGAGGGCCGGTTCCAGGAGATCCAGAAGACCATCAAGGCGCTCAAGAAGGAGCACGAGCTGAATATCCCCAAAGATCTGGCCTATGTGGAGGGTAAGCTGTTCGAGGACTATATCCACGATATGAAGCTGACACAGCAGTTCGCCATGCTCAACCGCAAGGCCATGGTGGATGTTATCATGACTGGCATGGGCTTCACGGCGGTGGAGACCTTCACCACCATCCACAACTATATTGATACGGACGCCATGATCCTGCGTAAGGGCTCTGTCTCCGCCAAGGCCGGCGAGAAGCTGCTGATCCCCATCAACATGCGTGACGGTAGCCTGATCTGCAGCGGCAAGGGCAACGAGGATTGGAATTGCTCCGCACCTCATGGCGCCGGCCGGCTGATGAGCCGCAAGGCGGCCTTCAATGCTCTGTCCATGGAGGAGTTCCAGAAGGAAATGGAGGGTATCTACACCACCTGTGTTGTGCCCGACACGCTGGACGAGTCTCCCATGGCCTATAAGAGCATGGAGGAGATCGTCGCTCAAATCGGCCCTACTGCGGAGATTATTGAGCGGATCCGTCCTGTCTATAACTTTAAGGCAGCAGACTGAAATACAATGATGAAAGGCGGTGTTGACCGTGGAAGCATTGATCAAAGAAAAGCTTCATGAAATCGAGCAGCGGGAGAACTGCCGCATCCTTTTGGCCGTGGAGTCCGGTAGCCGTGCTTGGGGCTTTGCTTCTCCGGACAGCGACTATGATGTGCGCTTCATTTATGTGCGCCCCAGAGAGAGCTATCTCAGGCTCAACCGGGTCCGTGATGTGATCGAGCTGCCCATCAATGGTGTTCTGGACATCAACGGTTGGGATGTGGACAAGACACTGAAGTTGCTCCATAAATCCAACCCCACCGTATTTGAGTGGTTTTCCTCTCCCATCGTGTATCAGACCACTGACTTCACTGAGGCGTTTAAGCCCGTCATGCGGCGCTACTTCTCGTCCAAGAATGGCCTTTGGCACTATCTGCAGATGGCGGAAGGAAACTATCGAGAATACCTGCGCGGCGACATGGTGAAGGCCAAGAAGTACTTCTATGTACTGCGGCCAATCCTTGCTTGCCGGTGGATCCTTGAAAAAGGTACTCCGCCCCCAATGCTCTTTTCTGAACTGGCGGCGAGCCAGCTTCCGGACTACCTGGAGAAAACCGTTGCGAAGCTGCTTGATCTGAAGATGAACTCCCCTGAGGTGAAGATGATCCCGAGAATCGATATCCTCAACGCTTACATGGATCGGAGCATTGCAGAGGTGCGTGCTCTGGTGGAGCAGTATCCGAGAGAAATCACGAAGGACTGGGAGGAACTCAATGCGCTGTTCCTCGCCGCACTGGAGATGTGATCTTATGATGAAATTGCCACCACAAGTGAATACAGCATTTGAGATGCTTGAAGCGGCCGGCTATGAGGCGTACCTTGTTGGTGGCGCAGTGCGTGATTATGTGCGTGACAACAGTCCTGCGAAGGATTGGGACATCACCACCAACGCGCTCCCAGAGCAGGTGGAGGAGATCTTTACAGGCTACCACCTGATTGAGACTGGCTTGAAGCATGGGACTGTAACTGTTGTGATCGACCAAGAGCCTCTAGAAATCACGACCTATCGCGTTGACGGGGACTACTCCGACCATCGGCATCCGGACTCAGTCAGCTTTACCCGCAGCCTGAAGGACGATCTTGAGCGCCGGGACTTCACCATGAACGCTCTGGCCTACAACCCCAGGACAGGTGTTGTTGACTTCGTAGGAGGCAAGGCGGACATTGCCGGCGACCTTGTCCGCTGCGTGGGAGATCCAGATCGGAGATTCCAGGAAGATGGCCTGAGAATGCTCAGAGCCCTTCGCTTCGCCTCCGTGTATGGCATGACGATCGAAGCTGCCACGGCAGCGGCCATCCACAGGAACAAGCACTTGCTCAAAGGTATCGCTGCGGAGCGCATTCTGGTTGAGCTTACCAAAATGCTCTGCGCTCAGGGCGCGGCAGGTGTTCTGCGGGACTTCGCCGATGTGCTGGCCGTCCCGATCCCGGAGCTCACACCCATGTTTGGCTTTCCGCAGCATAATCCACATCATGACAAGGATGTCTGGGACCATACCATCGCGGTCATTGAAAGTATCACCCCTGAACCGGTGCTTCGTTGGGCAGCCCTGCTGCATGACATTGGGAAGCCTTCCTGTTTCTCGCTCGCCGAGGATGGCATTGGCCACTTCTTCGGGCACTCGGATCAGAGTACTTCAATGGCGGAGAGTATCCTCAGTAGACTTCGCTTCGATAACGCCAGCAAAGAACAAATTGTAAGACTCGTTCGCTATCATGACATGCCCATCACGGCCGACAGGAAGCCAATCAAACGGCTTTTGAGCAAGCACGGTGAGGATGCTACCCGGCAACTGATCGAGCTGCACAAGGCAGATACGCTTGGTCAATCGGCCATCTGCAGACACCGGATCGCAATCTTTGAGGAAGTATCGCAAATGATCAATGAGATCCTGCAGGAAGAGAGCTGCTTCACACTCAAGGACTTGGCAGTTAATGGACATGATATGATGACATTGGGCTTTCAGGGACCGACCATTGGCCGTGTGCTGCAGGAATGCCTGGATGCAGTCTTGGATGAGCAGATCCCCAACGAGCATGAGGCGCTGATGGCCTTTGCAAAGGATAGACAGCTGAAGAGTTAATACCAAAACGGCAATACCAAGCAGGTATTGCCGTTTTGGTATGCACAGGAACTTAGGTGGGTTGTAGGGTTTTGTCGATGGTCGTATAATGAGTGATGAAGCAAAGTGACGATCGTGAGGTTGCCTTTGACTTCGATTATGCTACTCACTTGTTCCGGCAACTCTCTAAATCGCATCACAAGGGAACATTTTCCCTATTTTTGCGTCTATATCAATAAGGGATTCATGGCTGATATGAAAAGGAGGCTGCTGATATGAAACAGAAAAAGAAATGGGTTATTCCCCTCTGTGTGATAGGAGTCATACTGCTACTTTGTGCGGGTGGCCTTTGGTATATGATAAATCACTCCATGAGTTTCTCTGTCGGACGCTGCTTAGTAGCGGACAACGGATCGTATATGTTCATCGACGGAAACTCACCCATTATCATGAGCAACCGAAAGGATAAGGAAGGTCTGTTCTCTGGCTTGGGGACCGGCGATAAGATTTTGATCTTCCACGATGGGATTGCGGATACCTATCCAGGCAGGACCGGTGCGTATTGGTGTGTGAAATTGGAAGACGGTACGCAGGCCGATATTCCGGAACAGGTCATAGAAGAGCTTACGGAACTCGGATGGACCATTGTAGGAAATGAAGCTGATCCAGATTCCGTGACGCCTGAACCGGGAGCATACGCTTTTGAGGCGCAGTACATCCGGACCAATGGCGGACCTGAAGATGGCTATCCTTACCACACCGTGATCAGTTCCAGAGCGGAATTGGAAGCCTATTACGAGGCATACAAGGACATTTATAGTCTGGAACGAAGAGAGACAGTCTACTCCGACAGCACAATCGGCTTTTTGGATGCCTGCGACAAATACGATAACGCCTATTTTGAACGGCAGAATCTTGTTCTGATCGTACTGCAGGAAGGCAGCGGATCAATTCGGCATGAGATTACAGATGTGCGTCGTCACCGTATTGAGAACGGTGCATTGGATGGGTGGGACATTACGATTGACCGTAAGGTCCCTGAGGCAGGAACAGAGGATATGGCTCAGTGGCATCTATTCCTTGAAGTGCAGATGGGCGATGTGATCAAGGCCACCGCCAAGGTTTGGATCAATGGAAAACAGAGCGAACGCACTCCGGCAATATCCGGTCTTGTTGGTATCAGTCGTACTCCGTCGATAAGCGCCTATCAGGATCCCTGGGGAGTGAAGCTTACTGCAAAGAATATTACCCCGTCTGGATTGACCATTGTTTGTACGCAGCAAGATGGAGAACCAACCGGTGAGCTGCAGACCGGCAGTTACTACGGACTCGAAATGCTGCAGGATGGCGAGTGGGTTGCGGTCGAGCTGCTTCCTATGGAGTATGAGCTTGCCTGGACGTCAGAAGCATGGATGATCCCTAACAATGCGGAAACAGAATGGGAAGTGAATTGGAGCCGCCTGTACGGAGAGCTTCCCGCAGGTTCCTACCGGATCAGCAAATCGGTTATGGATTTCCGGGGTACCGGTGATTATGACACCAAAACCTATTATGCAGGCTTTGATCTCGTGGACGCCGCTGACACAAGTAATGTTTCCTACGAACACGGCGGATTTGGCGTCAGTGTGCCGCTTCTTTCTGGTTGGGAATACAAGGTTGAGGAATACAGTGCCGATGGCATGAGCTATGGCGTCAGTTTCCGACCCGCTGGTGAAGATGGATGGATCGATTTCCAATATTGGCCTACATTCGGCGTCTGTGGCACCGGATTGTCAATGAAGGAATTTGGAAATGGTTCCATGGGCACCTACGATGGCGGTGCTATCTGGAACTTTATCAGTTACCCTGCCAGCAAAGGCAACTTTGTGGCAACGACCCAGGGTGTAAATAGCTGGTGGTCACGCTACGGCGAGACTGCTATGGAAATCATAACGCAGGTAATCTGCACAGACACCATCGTAGACTAAGGAGGGTACGCAGTATGAAACGAATTGTAGCGCTATGCCTCGCAGCGGCTTGCCTGATTTCTATGGTAGGCTGCGCAGGAGATACCAATATGGACGAAAAGAAACCAAACAACTCCGCATCGGCCTATGCTCTGGCACTGGCTAGCTATCCGGAGATGGCTCCCTACCCAAACGAGATGGAGTATTTTGATGAAAAGACCGGTGAGTTTGACAGCGATGGCTTTGATGTGGTCTATGACGCCTGGCAGTCGGACAGAAAGGCCCAACGCAGTCAGCCGGAAGGCTATGCAGACGGTCTGGAACCGTTCTTCGCCAGTTCAATCCGAGAGTTTCTCAGCAATTCCAACGGGGAGAACAAGGTATACTCTCCTCTGAGTGTTTACATGGCCCTCGCCATGCTGGCAGAGGTGACGGACAGTGAAAGCCGCCAGCAGATCCTTGACCTTCTAGGAAGTGAAAGCATTGAGGCTCTGCGCTCCCAGGCAGCCAGTGTTTGGAACGCCAATTACAGCAATGACGGCGCCGTGACAAGCATTCTGGCAAACTCCCTGTGGCTGAATGAGTCCGTAAATTTCAACCAGTCCACAATGGACAGTCTGGCAAAGAATTACTACGCCTCCTCCTTCCGTGGTGAGATGGGCAGCGAGGAATTTAATCAGGCCTTGCGGGACTGGATCAATGAGCAGACCGGAGGACTGCTGGAAGCGCAGGCCGATGGTCTGTCGATGGACCCCGAGACCGTTATGGCTTTGGCCTCTACCATCTACTACCGAGCCAAGTGGCACAGTGAGTTCAATGAGGCCGGAACGGAAAAGGGCCTGTTCCATCTGTTCAGTGCTGATGGAGAGACCGTGGAGTGCGACTTCATGCACAAGGGCGGCAGCAACACCTATTACTGGGCAGATCAGTTCGGCGCTGTTGCTCTGAGCCTGGAGGGCAGCGGCAAAATGTGGTTCCTCCTGCCTGATGATGGTGTGGCTATGGATGATCTGCTTGCCGATGAGCAAACGATGGAGTTCCTAAACAGCAATGGAAACTGGGAGAACAGCAAGCACCTGATCGTGAATATGTCCGTTCCCAAATTTGATGTTGTCTCTGATCTTGACCTGCGTGATGGCCTGAATGCGCTGGGTATTACCGGTGTATTCGATGCCACGGTGGCCGATTTCAGTCCCATGACTTCGAAAGTTGCAGAGATATTCCTTTCCAAAGCCGACCATGCAGCCCGCGTTGCCATCGATGAAGAGGGGGTTACCGCAGCGGCATATACCGTCATGATGATGGCTGGTGCTGCGGCGCCACCTGAAGAGGAAATGGACTTCGTATTGGATCGACCGTTCTTATTCGCCATTACTGGTGCAGATGGACTTCCACTCTTTGTTGGCGTAGTCAATAGACCGTGAACTGAAAAAAGGCAATAAGAAAACGGCAGTGCCACAATGTGGCATTGCCGTTTTCATGTATATCCGATGCATTGAGTTGTTTACCCCTCATAGGACTGCGGCTGGTAGCCATAGTGCTTGGCAAAAGCTTCATAGTCAACCCATTTCGGGTTGTCAAAGATCCTTGCAGCGTAGAGCTCAAGCGTGTAATGCTCCAGTTCTGCTTTCGTCTTTAACCAATAGGTGTGCTCCTTCTCCCACTCCAGGAGTTTATCGAACAAGTCTTCTTCGTGGCTCCGGACAATGAGCTCACGCACCAAATCGCGCCAGACATCGTTCCTGATGTCTCCAAGATCCGTCTGGATACCATTGCGGTACCCGTACTTCTTATCTCTCCCAGAACCAGAAAGAAGAATCGATTGACCAGTGCTGAAATGTGCGTGTAGATCTTTATGCGTGAGTTGATCTCTGTTAGGAACTGCCGGTAGTGAGTCAATAATCGTGCGCGGATACATAGACATACCTCCATTCTGGTAAGTCTTACGGATTATCGGTCGAAAATGCAACAAATCGATCATAATGAGCAAAAACGGAAAACCGCGCCACACTGTTGTCGCCGTTCTGTGATATAATCGAACTATGTCGAATAATCAATTCCCTTTGGATCAGCCGCATCTGCGTACGCCGCTCTGCAAAATCAGCTCGACCGGCGAAATTGAGCAGCGGTTCCGCTTGAATTGAGCAATGGGACCGCCC
>ENA-OUUV01000376-OUUV01000376.1-human-gut-metagenome-genome-assembly--contig:-NODE-376-length-29459-cov-7.892021_pt1 | contig 29459 bp, 24 predicted proteins | sample MGYA00237952_ERZ548838 | MGnify/ENA primary metagenome ERZ548838 (study PRJEB26490, sample SAMN05194705) | human gut metagenome | biome: terrestrial biome; feature: human-associated habitat; material... | reverse complement strand
GGTGCAGGGCAGAGCCCTGCCGGAGTCCAGAGGCAGAGCCTCTGGCGCCTCCCCATTATCCCTTGATGCCGCTTGCGGCGATGGATTCGACGAAGGAACGCTGGGCGAAGAGGTAGAGGACGAGCAGGGGGGCAACGAGCATCAGCGTGGCGGTCGAAACCATCTGCTGCTGATAGCCCATCGACGCGCCGCCAGAAAGCCCCAGCTGAATGGAAACGTAGCTGTTCAGGCGGTCGGCGACGGTAGAGGCTTCAAGGCTCAGGAGCTTGATGTTCCCCAAGAACAGCTTGGAGTAGAACGTGTCCGTCCACTGCCAGACGAAGGAGAACAGAAAGCAGGAGACCAGAATCGGCACGGCGTCGGGCAGAATCACCCGCCAGAACGTCTTGAAGATGCTGCATCCGTCCACATACGCCGCTTCCTCCAGCGACTTCGGAATGCCGGTGAAAAACTGGCGAATCATGTAGATGTACAGCCCGTTCTTCAGCCCCATGCACGTTGCGGACATGAGCGCGTAGGGGATGGGCGAACCGCGCAGATTCAGGCTGCTGCCCGTCGTCGCCTTGAAAATGCCGAAGATGTCGAAGAAGTTGAAGTGCAGGTAAAGCGAGGACGAAATCGTCTGCGGCGGAATGATGACGGTGATGATGACCGCCGCGAACCAGAACTTCTTGAACGGAAACTCGAAACGCGCAAAGCCGTAGCCAACGAGCGTGCAGGCGGCAATTTGCAGCACCGACACCGCGAGGGAGACAATCAGCGTGTTCAGGAACGTCGTGCCGTAATTCAGCAGAATTTTGCTGGCGGCGAGGGAGTAATTCGCCGTCGTCAGGTGGCGCGGAATCGAGATGACCGTGGAGTCGTACAGGTCGCGCTCCGCCATGAACGAGACGCTCAGCTTGTCCAGCAGGGGCTGGATAATCATGAAGCAAAGCCCGAACAGCAGCAGGAAGCGAATCAGTTGATAGCCCTTGCGCCGCACCGTCTTGCGGAGCAGATATCCGCCGGACTTGCGGTTGCGCGCCCAGAAGCTGCCGCTGGGATGAGCATGGGTCACGGTCTGCTTACTCATCGCTGCTCACCACTCCTTTCAGCATCAGGGCACTTGCGCCGATGAGGACAATCGTGATGGCGAAATACACCCAAGCCATCGCGGAGGAGAAGCCGTAGTTGTATTTCAGCGTCATTTCTTCATTGATTTTCTTCATGACTTCGCTGTCTGTCTTCATGAAGAAGTCGATGATGGTGTAGATGATGTTGACAATCAGCAGGGGGGAGACCATCGGAAAGGTAATCGTCCAGAAGGCTTCCCACTTCGAGCAGCCCTCGACGTCCGCCGCTTCGTACAGGCTGCGCGGAACGTTCTGCAGACCGGAGAGGAAAACGACAATCTGGATGCCGCTTGCCATCACAATGTCGTACACTTCGTCAATCAGGGAAAAGACGATGTCCAGCACGTCGCTGCCGATGCCCGTGAGTTTGAGAATCTTCATCAGCGACTCGGACAGCGTGAACGGGGAGGACTCCGCCATCATCTGCTGCATTCCTGCCATCAGGGTGTTGTCCGTCTCCAAGCCGATGAGAACGCCGCTGGAGAGGATAACGGGCAGGAAGAAGATAGCGCGGACGAACGCGCGCCCTTTGAATTCCTGATTCAGTACGATGGCAATGACAAAGGACACAACGAGAATCGCAATGGTGTGCGTGACCATCACGCCGATTTCTTCACTGAGCAGCTTGTTGAACTCCGGGTCAATGGTGAAGGCGCGGATGTAGTTGTCCAGCCCGATGAAGGTCGTCTGGAAGCCCTGCCCGGCGGTCACGTCCACGCGGCACAGGCTCATCCAGAAGGAATCCACCAGCGGCAGCAGCATGAAGCACAAAAAGCCGATGATGAAGGGCAGAATGAACAGATAGCCAGATACTGCCCGGCGCGCACGAATGGAAATGCGTTTGCCGCTCATTTGCTCACCTCCTGTTGCGCTGCATAGCTGCGGGCGGGAACGGTGATGCCATTCACCGCCGCGTCGGTATAGCCGAAGTTGACGTAGACGCGTGTGCCGTTTGCGTAAGTCGTGATGGTGACGTTCCCGACGCGTTCATGGCCTGTCATTTCCTGATTGAAGATGCCCGAAAGCGTCTCACGGTACTGCGCGACCTGCGCAGTGATGTCATCCAGCACGAGCGACGCGTCCGCGCCGTAGAACTCGGAGTAGGTGGAATCCTGCAAAACGCGCGCGCTCTGGGCGGTCAGCGTGTATTGCAGACCCGCGCCCACTTCCGCGCTGCGCAGGAGGACTTCCTCCGCGTCATCCGCCAGATTCAGTGATGCGCCTGTGTAGGATACGCGGCTGTGCAGCGCCAGCGGGTAGAAGGGGACGTACTCGTCGATGATGGAATACTGTCCGCCGTCGAAGTCCATGTCGGTGATGAGCGTCGCCTGAACCGCGGCGTAGTCGTTGCCCTGACGAATCATCACGTCGCGCCCGGATGCCTTGAGTTCAGCGAGCTTTTCCGCCTGCTGATGCAGCACGGCTTCGCGGGTCGTGTGGTTTTTGCTGTCGTAATCAGCGGAGAGCATGTACCCGATGTCGCGGAAGGAAACGCCTGCGCCGTAGGAAGCCGCCGCGTCCACCAAGGTGTTGACGCTGCGCATGGCGATGGCGGGCTTGACGAGGTAGTAGGTGTCGCGGTCGTCGTTCGCGCCGTACCAGATTGGGCTGTATTCGGGGATTTCCGCTTCTTCCCGCGTGGTGAAGCGGGCAGCGTCGCGGAAGGCGATGAAGCCCTCCAGCAGGCCGCTGTCGCGCGCGAAAGCCGTCAAACCGTCCAGATAGAGCGGCACACCCGCAATCGCGGCATTCTGTGCGAAGGAGAACAGCTCCTCCTGCGTTCCCAGCTGACGAATCAGGCGGACGGAGGACAGTAGCTGCTGATTCATGCCGCCGTTCATCCATCCGGCGTAGCGAATCGACATGTTCTGCGCCAGATTGCGGGTGACAAGCTCGCGCAGGAGGTCTTTCGCTTCCGCATAAGTCGTCATGGCAATCGGGACGCTGGTAGGCACGCCCGCCACCTGCTGCACCTTGTCAATCGCGCCAATCAGCTCGATGCTCAGTGGCGCGTCTGCATCCACCGTCTGTGCGGCGAAATCCGGGTACTTTGCGGTCAGGTAGTCGCGGTAGGATGCCGCCATGTCCATGTAGCCCGATTCGGGCAGAAAACGGTAGCGCTGGCGGATGAAGCCCGTCGGATGCGCCGTTTCAAACATGTAGACGGCGTTGTTCGTGCGCTCGGAAACGTCGTAGGCGTCGCCGTGGACGATGGTGTACGTTGCGTTGACGGTGTTGTAGGAGGTCAGGCGGCCGGCAATGTCCGCGCCGATGCCCGCCCACGATGCACCGTCCTCCAGAATGCAGATGAATGACCCGCTGTCGCCCGAAACGCCGAAAACCGGGAAGTTGATGCGCGTTTCGTTCGTCACCTGCGTGCGGATGGACGCCCAGTCCCAGCCGTAGAGGTTGGCGTAGTAGGCGCGCTGGGAAACGCGGCCGTTGTTGAAGCGGATAATCGCGCCGCTGCCGTCGGGGACGAACAGGAAGCCGTTATCTGCCGTGCCGCCCGCGCCGAAAGCCGGAAGCAGCGTCAGGCTCGTCAGCGGATAATCCACGTCGTAAGCAAGGTCATCCAGTGGTACTTCGACAACAAGGTCGCTGCCGTCCAAACGGAATACCATCGAGACGTTGAAAACGGCCTTAGCGATGGTGCTGCCCGCCTGCACGATGCGGCTGTTGTCGTATGCCAGATCCTCCGCCGTGTAGCCCACTTCGGCAAAGATGCTTTCGCAGCGCTGCTTCAGGTGATCCTTTGTGCCGTCGCGCAGCACCCAGACGTGCTCTTCCGCCAAATCGGGGTAGGCGGCGAGCAAAGCAGCCTTGTCGTCAGTCTTGCGGAGCTTGTCAATATTGTATTCACGGTAGTATTCTTTGATGTCCTTCTTCTGCTTGGAGGTCATTTTCTCCATGAACTGCTGCATTCGCGTGTCGCCAATGGCAGTCGGCATGAGGAAAGAACGCTGCACGCGTCCGACGGAGTAGTTCACGCGGACGCTGCCATCCTCCTGCATCAGCACTTCGTAGACCCCGTTTGAAATGCTGTGTTCCTGCGAGGTGAACTGGGTGGTCATGCCGGTGGAGGCGGCGTAGGTGAGGCTCAAGGTGGAGTTCAGCTTGTTCTTTTCCACCGGCAGGGCAATCGGGTCGCTGTCCGCGTTATCAGGCGAGGACAGCCAGACGTGCCCGGTGTGCTTGTCGGTGAGGGTGAAGTGGGTCGTCGCCGGGTCAAGCTCAAAGCGGAGAGCGTCATTCTCCATGACCATCGGCGTGTCGGGCTCTGAGTAGCCGTAAAGCGGCACGTCGTGCCCTTCCAGCTCGCCGGAGGTGTCAAAGAGCGGAAGAATGACGAATTTCGTCAGCGGATAAAGTGCCAGAAGAAGAATCAGAACCAGCACGCCCCGCACAAGGATGCGTCGTTTCATGGATACTTTCTCCTTTCGTCAGTACAGACGGAACAGCACTTCTTTGTAGAGGGAGACGAAATAGCCGATGCCGTCGCCAACGAGCGAAAAAAACAGCAGCAGCAGGAAGATGATGACGACCATCGCCAGCAGCGTCATGATGGTGAACAGCAGCGTCTTGCCCAGCGAGTAGTCATGCGTCTGCATCATGCCGCAGATGATGAGAGCGCCGCTCCAGCCCAGCGACAGCCCCTCCAGAACGTAGTAGAACGCGCCTTCCTTGGCGGTAATGACGTTTGCGAGGAGAATCATCGCCGCTTGCAGGATGACGTAGGGCGTCAGCGCGTAGCAGGTGGCGATGTAGACATCCTTGAACGTGCCTTTGCCCTCAAACAGCGTCGTCAGCCCCCAGTTGCCCGCCACGAAGAACAAAAGCGGCAGCAGAACGGCGAGGCATTGCTGGATGATGTTCACGCTCGGCCAGTAGACATTCATGAACAGGAAAGGCGTGAACTGCATGGACAGCAGGCGGACGAGCAGCACCAGAAACACGATGATGTTCGCCGCGCCGAGGCTTCCGCGCTTTTCGCGGCTCAAATCCCAGAAGCCGTCGAAGGGGTGGAAGATAACGTAGAGCGAATAGCGCAGGGAGGACAGCAGACGCTGCCACTTCTGCTTGTCGGTCAGCTTTGCTGCGAGCGTCATGCGTTCTTCACCTCCCACTTTATCTTGCGGATGCGCCCGATGACCATCGGCACGACCAGCAGCGCCGCGACGATGCCGAAAATCCACCCGATGTTCTGCTCCACCCACTCGGAGCGGTAGTAGCGGAACGCCTCGGAGTAATTGCGGCTGTCGCGCGCCATGGCGAAATAGTCACAGGCTTCTTTGAATTGCTTCTGCTGCAAAAGCGCGCGCCCGATGCCGATGTAGGCAAGGTCATAGTTGCCGTTGCGCTTCATGACCTCGCGCCAAGTGTCGGCGGAAGCGGCGTATTCGCCCGCGTGGTACTGCTCGGTCGCCTTGTAGACCAGCTTGCCGTATTCTGTCGGGGTCAGCACGGTCACGCAGCAGTCCTGACTGTCCAGCACCAGCAGGTCATAGCCCTGATGCTCCAAAGCGACGGGATTCAGGAAGTATCCGTCCATGTTGCCCACACCGCCGAACGCCCAGAGCAGGTTGCCCTGCTTGTCGTAGGTGAAGATGCGGTTGTGCGTCTTGTCCATGACGGAATAGATGTCGTTGTCCAGCACGGTCACATCCACGAACTTCGAGGGGCCGGAGTTGGTGATGTTCTTGTCGCCGCGCGCCCACTGCAGGTCGCCGATGACGTGGCTCGTGCCGTTTTCAATCAGGATGTTCGTGCCGATGGCGTTCAGGCGGCGGACGGGTTTCGCCGCGCCGGAGGTCAGCTCGTTGGAATTGAAGGTCTGCGTGGTGACGAAGAAGAAGCCTTCCGAATCCAGCGCAATGTTGTTGTATTCCGTCGGAACGAAGGATGCCTGCTGCGCGCGCTGCTCCTTCGTGGAGAGCAGCCGCCACACCAGCTCGTACCATGTGTACTTCACTTCGCTCGCGCCGATGAAGCCGGTGAACGTGCCGTCCGCCTCGTACTTCATGAGGCCTCGGTTGACGTTCTGCGCGAGGCAGAACACGCGTCCGGTCGTGTCGCAGACCAGCTTCGTCGGCAGAAACGCCATCGACTGGTCAAACGTTGCGTCCGTCGGGCGGGTGAAGACGCTCAGCAGGTTCAGGTCGCGGTCAACTTTCAGGATGCGGTTGTTGTTCGTGTCGGCGATGAACAGCGTGCCGTCCGCCATGACGAACACATCCTGCGGGGAAGAGAGGGTCGTCGGGGTGATGTCGCCCTGAATCTCCGAAATCACGCGGGTCAGCGTGAAGTTTTCGCCGTCGCGGGCGACTTGCAGAATGCGGTTGTTGCCCGTATCGACGATGTAGATGTCATTGCCGGAGACGGTCAGCCCGCGCGGGGCGCGCATCGGCGTTTCCAGCCCAAGGGAGGCACTGGACAGCATGGCGCCGGTGCGGTAGGCATCCGGCGACTGCCGCTCGTCGCCCCAGTAATCGTAGGTGTAGGTGTAATTGTAGTCAAAGCCGTCTGCGGCGCGCGCGGCCATCCCGCCGCAGAGCGCGGCGAAGAGGGAGAACGCCACCAGACAGGCGCAGAGACGGGAAACCATGCGGTTCATCGGCGTCCTCCTCTCTTAATCTTTCAGACCGGATGTCGCCATCGTTTCGAGAATCTGGCTCTGGCTGAGGATGAAAATCAGTATCGGCACAGCCATGACGACGACCGTAACCGCCGCCGCCTGCCCCGTGCGGGCAATGCCGCCCGCCTGAATCTGCTGGAGCGCGTAGACGAGCGTCTTCTGCGCCTCGGAGTAGATGACGGCGGACGCCTTGGCGTTCCAGAGGTTCTGGACGGAGAAGATGATGAGCGTCAGCCACGCGGGCTTGACGTTGGGCATGACAATCGTCCAGAAAATGCGGAATTCCTTTGCACCGTCGATTTTCGCGGACTCAATCAGCGACATGGGCAGCCCTTCCATGAACTGCTTCATCAGGAACAGCCCAATCGGCGCGGCGAACGCGGGCAGGATGACCGCCCAGTGCGTATCGACAAGGTTCAGGCGCGTCATGGTCAGGTAGTTCGGTATCGCGGTGACGTAGCCGTTGAACATCAGCGCCGTCACGACGAGGGCGAAAAACTGCTTGCCGAGCGGGAAATCGTACTTCGCCAGCACATACGCCGCGAGGGACGCAATCAGCAGATGCCCCAATGTACCCACGAGGGTGATGACGACGGTGTTGGTGATGTAGCGCGAGAAGGGAACCCAGCTCTGCCCCATCGTGACGAGAAGGTCAGAGAAGTTGTCGATGGTGGGGTGGCGCGGGAAGAGCGTCGGCGGGAAGCGGAACAGCTCATCCAGCGGTTTCAGCGAGGACGAAATGGCGAACACCAGCGGAAACGCCATTGCACACGCGACGAGGAACAGCAGCAGCCCCACCAGAAAGTCGCCCACGCGGGAGCGGTTCGGCTTCTTGTGGCGCATGTTCGACTTCTTCGTCAGCTTCAGTACCTTCTGCGGCAGCTCAATCGGCGTGCCGTCCGGTCTGACTGGACCTTTGTAGCTGCGGACATTGATGGTACTCATGTGCCAATCCTCCTCAGAGCGCTCTGAATCAGCTTGTTGCACAAAATCATCACCAGGAACAGCAAGGTGGCGATGGCGGAGGCATAGCCCATTTCAAAGCGGGTGAAGCCATAGTCGAACAGGTGGGTGACGACGGTGTGCGCGGCGTAATCGGTGGAGGGGAAGCCCGCCAGCGCCATCGGCACATCGCACACGCCGAACGCGGACGTGATGGACATGACCGCGCCGAACATCAGCATCGGCTTCATGTTCGGCAGGGTGATGTAGTACAGCTCCTGCCAGCGGTTGCGGATGCCATCCACATAGCCCGCCTCGTACTGCGAGCGGTCAACGCCCTGCAAACCTGCGACGAAGGAAAGGAAACCCGTGGACATGCTCATCCACAGCGTGACGATGATGATGACCGGCATGATGTAATCCGGCGTCGTCAGCCAGAGGAGCGGGGCGTTGAGGATGCCCAGCTTCATCAGGATGGCGTTCAGGTAGCCGTACGCGTCGCCGCGGAAGATGATGGAGAAGATGTAGTAGGCATTGCCCGCAATGGACGGCGCGTAGAAGATGACGACGGCAATCGTGCGCACCCAGCGCGGCAGCTCGTTAATGAGCCACGCGAAGCAGAACGACATGATGTAGCCCACAGGCCCTGTAATCACCGCCAGCAGGAACGTGTTTTTCACGGCGGTCAGGAAAACATCATCTTTCAAAATCAGGGTGATGTAGTTGTCCATCCCGATGAAGCGCGCGGGCTCCAGAATGTTGTTGTAGGTGAAGGAGTAGTAGATGGAGATGAGCATCGGGAGGATGTAGAAGGTCAGAAACAGCAGGGCGTAGGGCGCCAGAAACGCATAGCAGAACTTCATGTGCTTCGCTCTGTCCCACGCGATGCGCGCATTGCGCTGTCTCAGCGCAAAGTACTTTTTCCAGAACGCGGTCATGACGAATGCTTCCTCCTTTCGCTCAGGGCGTCTCTTCGTCGATCGGCAGACCGAACTCCAAGCGCTTCTTATTGATTTCCTCGTTGATGGTGCGCGCGTAATCCAGCAGGGTTTCGCGCGGGTCGGTCTTGTCGTTGGTCACTTTGCGCACGGCGTTGGTCATGTGGCGCGTGGTGTAGTAGCCGCCGGCGACTTCGCGGAAGCCGACTGCCCACGTCATCTGCTCGCGAATGACTTTCAGCTGAGCTTCCGACCAGGAAAGCTGCTCGATGGCGGCGATATTCGCGGTGGCGTAGCGCGCGGACGAACCCAAGACGGCTTCAATCTCGCGTCCGAAACGCACCTGCGCGTCGGTGGACGTCCACCACTTCATGAACTGCCACGCATTCTGTTTTGTCGTTTCGCTGTCGGTGGCAATCATCATGCAGCAGGCGCCCTGCGAATGCCCGGAGTGATCCACATAGGTGCTGCCGTCCTCTGCCGTGCGGGAAGTGCCGGGGAGAATCGCAATGTCCCACAGGCCGCGGATTTCCGGTGCGGAGACGGTCAGAGTGTTGAACGTCGTGTAATCGAAGATGCCCAGCGGCATTTCGCCGGAGCGGAAGCGGCTCACGAAGTCGAAGATGGTCGGCAGACCGTAGTCATTGTAGAGGCTGGTGTAGCGCTCAAACGCCTGCACACCCGCTTCGCTGTTGATGGTGGTGTGGGTCGCCGAATCGTTGTAGAGCGCGCCGCCAAGCTGGTAGAGCATGGCGTAATAAGAAGAGAGATTCGGGGCGGCAATGTCGGGGTAGGGGATGCCGACGGACATGTTCGCCCCCTGAATGGTGGGCAGCATGGCAATCAAATCATCCCACGTTTCCGGGACGGACAGCCCGTATTCTTCCAGAATGTCGCTGCGGTAGAAGAGAATCGAGCACAGCTGCGTCTCCGGCAGCGCGTACAGACCGCTGTTGAAGCTGAACGCGGCGTAGGCGCTGGGGTAGAATTGGTCGAGGACTTCCTGCAAATCATCGAACTGCGTCAAATCCTCCACCGCGTGGCGAAGCGCGTAGTTGACGGGGTTCCAGCTGTCGGTTGAAATGACGACATCCGGGCCGTTGCCCGCGACGACGGCGTTCAGCAGCGCATTCGGGTCAACCAGCATGACGTTGACGGGAATGCCGGTAGAGGGCGTGAAGGTATCATCAACCATGGTTTTGAGGACGGTGGACTGGTCGCGGCCGGTCAGAATCCACACCTCCAGCACATCCTCGCTGGCATCGTACACATCGCCCAAGGCATTGTAATCCACGAAATACGACGTGACACAGGATTTCAGCTCATGCAGCGCGCGGTCGAGAAAATTTTCCGACGGCTGCGGCACGGTCACGCCTTCCGCGGTGATGGCAATCAGGTCAATATCCAGCTTGACCTGCCGCATGTTCTGCATTGACGTGCCGAGGGAGGTGATGTTGTCCTTGAAATTCGTGAAGGCTTCGGTAATCTTCGCCGGATCTTCGACGAAGGATTCCAGCTGCACCGCCAGCGTCTGCGCGACGGCAATGCGGTCGGATTTCTGTCCGGTGATGGCAACAGTCTCATCGACGAGCTTATAGAGCAGGCGGCTTTCCTGCGCCATCGCTTCGATGACCTCCGGATACACCTGCTCCAAGTGGTAATCGCGGTAGCGGTCGGGGTTCACGCCTGTCAGCACCAGCACACGGCGGTACATCTGGTTCAGGCGGTAGATGCTTTCCTCCATGTCGGAGAGAATCTGCCCCATGTCGCCCAGCGTCGCTTCCAGACGGAGCGTGTGATGCCCAGCGGAAAGGTAGAAGCGGTAGGGCGTGCCGGAATCATCCGACAATGTGTTCATTTCCCATGCCGTGGTGTAGGGGAAGGAGACGTTCTCCATACCGGAGAAGGGAATTTTGCCGTCCAGATAGAGGATACGGCTGGACACGCTGCCACGGTTGTAGGTCTGACGGCCTTTGATGGTGATGTTGTACCAGCCGTTTTCCGGCACGTCGAAATCCCACTCAATCCACTGCCCCGCGTCGCGCCAGGCGTCGCCGCCGATGTAGTTCAGCACCGTCCGGCGCACGTCGCAGGGAGAGGTGGCGGGGGAAGAGCGGTCATAACGCGCGTACAGCGACGGGGAGGAACGCAGGGTGCTGCATTCGCCTTCCAGCACGAGGGCAAAGTCAGCAGGAGCGCTGTCCTCCTGCGGCTGCGCGGCGGCATAAGCGGCGTAATCCGGCGTCTGGGAAGGGGCGGTGAGCGAAAGCGCGGTCAGGAGCATCGGCTCGCTGGTCGCAATCAGGGTGACGGTGCTTTCGCCCGCCTCGAAATAAAAGCGGTACGGCTCGGTGATGTAGCCCATCGCGTCGCGGCAGCAGGCGGTCTGTTCGCCGAACACCTCCACCTGCGTCGGACGGATGTCATTGCCCTGCGAGTCCTGCCGGACTTCGCCGCCGTCGTGCCACAGACGGGTGAAGGTCAGCGTATCCGCGCCGTCGAAGGGGACTTCGCCATTGATGCGCAGTTCGCGCTCCAAGTCCACGCCGCGTGCCGCCTCAGTGCGGTAGGTCAGGCGGATGTTGTAGAAACCGGTTTCCGGTACGGTGACGGCGAACGTTGCGGAAGAGCCGCTTTGCATCAGCAGACCATCCTTCTGTGCAGTCACGCCATCCGAATCCACCGTCACCAGCGGAATGGAAACGTCCGAAGATGCGTCCGGAGCGCCCTCATGCGCGCGCAAATACAGCGAATAGGTGCTGCTGCGCCCGATGTCGCCAATCTGCTGCGAGAGGTCATAACCCTCGTATTTTGCCCGGTAGTTCTCCACGCCGCCGGACAGAACGAACCACAGCACCAGCGCCAGAACGACCGCCGTCAGGGCAATCCACTTCCCGTATTTGCTGCCAAAGGAACGCTCCATGTTTCCGTGCCTCCTTCAAACTGGAATTGCACCAATTCCGATGCGTTTCAAATGAATAAAACGGTTTGCTTTCAACCATATTATAAATTCAACGGGAGAAAAAAACTTCTTAAAATTTGCCCGTCTTTGGTTGGAATTTGCTTGAAATGCGTTGCGCTTTGTGGTATGATGGGAAAAAAGACAAGGCAAAATGCACAAATTTGCACGAAAGGTTGTGAAGAAATTATGAATAACCGAAGGCTCATTACGGAACGCGAACGACCATTGACGGCATCCGGTTTCCGTGTGATGAAGGGCGAGCGGGAGTTTATCACCTACCAGCGGGACACAACCATCCGCGTGTGGCATCAGCCGAACCCGGACAGCTATGCGCCGCACTTTCATTCGGCCATAGAAGTCTGCGTGCCGCTGCTGGGGGGGTGCGAGGTGGCGGTAAGTGGGAAGGTATATCATGTGCAGGCAGGGGAGGTGCTGTTTGTTCCCTCCGACGCGACGCACGCCCTGCGCATGACGGCGGGCAGCGAGCGCTACCTCATCATCTTTGAACACAATGCTGCATTTACAATGAAGGAGTTTGCTGCGCTGCGCCCGATGCTGCGCCAGCCGATTTATCTCACGGCGGAAAGTGAAGCGACGCCCATCGTTCGCAAAACGCTGATGCAGCTGGTGGATGCTTACGAGGCGTACACGCCGCTGCGGAATTTGCGGTGCTATGCGCTGCTGATGGACGTATTCGCCACGCTGGGGGAATTGTATCTGCCCAATGTCGCCAACAGCGCGGAGATGAATGACATCCACCGGCGATTATCCGGCGAGGACGCTTTCAACCGTGCGCTGGATTACCTGAATAAAAACTACGCCGAAAACATCACGCTGGATGTGCTGGCGGACTACGCGGGGTTCAGCCGCTACACGCTCAGCCGCATGTTCAGCCGGCGCACAGGCGCGACGTTCATCCAGTACCTGAATGCGCGGCGGGTGGATATGGCGGCGGAGATGCTCAGCCAGAGCGACCTGCCCGTGACGCAGGTTGCGCTGCGCGTTGGCTTTGGGTCGATTGCGACATTCAACCGCGTGTTCCGGACGCAGAAAGGGTGTACGCCAAGCCAGTATCGAAATGTGTATCTGGAGCTGAAAAAATAGCAGACATCAAATCACGATTTCATAATTAGGAGGAAAATATCATGATTGCACAGACGCCCCCGATGGGATGGAACAGCTGGGACTGCTACGGCGCGGCGGTGGACGAGCCGACCGTGCGGCAAAACGCGGCGTACATGGCGGAGCACTTGCAGGTGTTCGGCTGGGAGTACGTCGTTGTGGATATTCAGTGGTATCAGCCGACCGCGACGAGCCACGCCTACGAGCCGTTTGCGGAACTGACGATGGATGAATACGGGCGCTTGCAGCCCGCGCCGGGGCGATTCCCGTCATCGGCAGGCGGAAAAGGCTTCAAACCGCTGGCGGATTATGTGCATTCGCTGGGGCTGAAATTCGGCATCCACATCATGCGCGGGATGCCGCGGATGGCGGCGCATCGGCACTTGCCGATTCTGGGGTGCGGGAAGGGCTGCCACGAGGTCGCGAATCCAAACAGCATCTGCGCGTGGAATCCCGATATGTACGGCTTGCGGTGCGATATGCCCGAAGCGCGCGCGTACTATGACAGCATCTTCCACATGTACGCCGAATGGGGCGTGGATTTCGTCAAGTGCGACGACATCGCGCGCGAATATCCGCACTGCAAGCGGGAAATCGAGGTCATTTCCGCTGCCTGCCGCGCCTGCGGACGGGACATTGTGCTGTCTTTGTCGCCCGGCCCTGCGCCGCTGGAACAGGCGGAGCATTTGAAGAAATACGCGAACATGTGGCGCATCACGGACGACTTCTGGGACGAATGGCGGCTGCTCAAAGGGATGTTTGAGCGGGCGGAAAAATGGTGCGTCCACGCCGCGCCGGGGCATTGGCCGGATGCGGACATGCTGCCCGTCGGCGCGCTGCGGCAGTGCTACGACCCGAACGGCTGGACGAACTTCACGCAGGCGGAGCAGCGGACGATGATGACGCTGTGGTGCATGATGCGCTCGCCGCTGATGATGGGCGGGGAACTGACGAAAAATGACGCTTTCACGCTGAAGCTGCTGACAAACCGGGACGTGCTGGCGATTGAAAAGACGAGTGCGTGCGCCCATCCGCTGTGGACGACGGAGGACGAAAGCGTGTGGGTTGCGCCGCGCAGGGACGGCAAGGGGCTGTATGTGGCGCTGTTCAATCTGTCGGAAGAGACGCGGACGGTTCGGGTGACGGGCGAAATGCTGGAAGGGGCGTACTCGGCGGCGCGGGAACTGTGGACGGGCGAGAAGCAGCAGATGACGGACGGGCTGACGGCAGCGCTTGGGAAGCATGACGCGGCGGTGTTTTGGGTGGAGTAATCAGGCAATGGACAAATTGAAGCAAACGATGACGTACAAAGGCTATGTCGGTTCGGTCGAATTTTCCGACGCGGACGGCGTGTTCTTTGGCAAGGTGCAGGGCGTTTGCAGCCTGATTTCGTATGAAGGAGAGACACGCGAAGCACTGGAAGTGGATTTTCGGGAGGCGATTGATGCGTATCTCGAACTGTGCCAAGAAAAGTCATGAGAATAATGCTTCGCGGAAGATTGAAAGGAACTTCCTTGTCGATAAGCCGATAAATCGGTATACTTTTCATGCACAATTATGCAAAAGTGACCAGTTTGCCAAGCAAATGCTGCTCTTTCCCGCAAGAAATTGAGGTGGCGGGGGGAGTCCAGAGGGGGCTGAAATCCCCGCTCTTTCGCTTTTCAGCCCCCTCTGGGCGTTCTTTGGTTACTTTCTGTCGCAACAGAAAGTAACAACTTCGCCTCCGCAGAGGCGACGAGAGCAGCGGCAAAATGATGCTTGATTCGCCAATCTACTTTGCTTTCAAGCTGTCAATCATCAATGAAGCAATAAAAAACCGCGGGTCGTGCCTCCTATATCAGGAAGCACGGCCCGCGCCGTTATTGCCTATTCAGTTGCGGATTCCCTTAGTCCAGCAGCGCCTCGGACGCAACGCGCAGATCCGCATTCAGCTTCTCCGCGTCCGCCTTGTCGCTGGCGTTGGTGTTGACGTACAGCTTGATCTTCGGCTCCGTGCCGGACGGACGCACGCAGACCCAGTTGCCCTTCTCCAGCTCGAAGTACAGCACGTCGGACTTCGGCAGACCCGTCGGTTCGACCTTTCCGTCCGCAGTGCGCGTGCCCTTCAAATAGTCGCGAACCGCCGTGACCTTCATGCCGCAGAGTTCCTTCGGGGGATTCTCGCGCAGGTCCTTCATGATTTCCTTCATGCGGGTCAAGCCGTCTTTGCCCGGCAGCGTCTTGCTGACGACCTTTTCCACGAAATAGCCGTATTCGCGGAAGATGGACTGCACATAATCATAGAGCGTGATGCCCTGCGCGGCGCAGGCACAGGCGACCTCGGCAATCAGCAGAGAGGCGTTCACGCCGTCCTTGTCGCGCACGAACGTGCTGGACAGGAAGCCGTAGCTCTCCTCGAAGCCGAAGAGGAACGTGTGAGAGCCGGTGTCCTGGAACTGCTGAATCTTCTCGCCGATAAACTTGAAGCCCGTCAGCGTCTCGAACATCTCCACGCCGAAGGAGGCGGCAATCTTGTTCGCCAGCGACGTGGACACGATGGACTTCACCGCCGCACCGTTCTTGGGCAGCGTTCCCTGCTTCTGCTTGGTGGAGAGAATGTAGTGCAGCAGCACACAGCCGATCTGGTTGCCGGTCAGCAGCTGCCAGTCGCCATTGCCGGTCTTGACGGCGACGCCCAGACGGTCGCAGTCGGGGTCAGTGGCGAAAATGACCTTCGCGCCGACTTCATCCGCCAGTTTGATGGCAAGGACGAACGCGCCGGGGTCTTCGGGGTTCGGCACCTTGACGGTGGAGAAGTTCGGGTCAGGCAGCTCCTGCTCCTTGACGACGGAGACGTTGCTGATGCCGACTTCGCGCAGGATGCGGCGAACCGGCACGTTGCCCGAACCGTGGATGGGCGTGTAGACGATGGAGAGCTTGCTGCCTTCCTCGGCAAGCAGTTCCGGCTGGATGCACAGCGTCTTGACCTGCGCAATGTAGTCGTCATCGACTTCCTTGTTGCCGATGATTTTCAGCAGCCCCTTCGCCTTGGCTTCTTCTTCATCCATCAGCTTGCAGTCGGTATAGGGGGTAGAACGGATAAACGCGGTGATGCCGTCCGCGGCTTCCGGGCCGACCTGCGCGCCGTCTTCGGCGTAGACCTTATAGCCGTTGTACTGCGGCGGATTGTGGCTGGCGGTGATGACGATGCCGGCGATGGCGTGGAGGTGGCGAACCGCGTAGGACAGAATCGGGACAGGACGGAGCGCGTCAAACAGATACGCCGGAACGCCCTCCTGCGCCAGCACGAGCGCCGTATCGCGGGCAAACTCAGCGGAGAAGCGGCGGCTGTCATACGCGATCACCACGCCGCGCTGCGCTTCCTGCGGATTTTGCAGCAGGTACTTTGCCAAGCCCTTCGTTGCCCGGCGGACGTTGTAGCGGTTCATGCGGTTCATGCCTGCGCCCAGTACGCCGCGCATCCCCGCTGTGCCGAAGGAAAGCTCGGTATAGAAGCGGTCTTCGATTTCCGCGGGGTCATTCGCAATTGCCTTCAAATCGGCAATCGTATCGGCATCGGCGGCAAAATCATGCAGCCATTGTTCATAAGCGGTCTTGACATCCATAGGGGTACTGCCTCCTTGTTTTTTCGCGTCCGCAGCGAAAAAATCTGCGGGACACGTTCGGTTAGCTGTCTTTATTATACCGTTCTCCGCCCGATTTTTCAAGGTGAACGTGCGAAAAAAACAACCGTTCGGCGGGAAAAAACGAAAATTTCGCCACAGAAACCGTCTTTTCGATGAACATTTTACATTTCCAAGGGATGTGCACCTTGACAGAAGGGGCTGTTAACGAGTAAAATAGGATAGGGTATGTGGTTCCATTTCCAAGGGAAGTGGACAGGCATGATTTCTGCTCGATGCGCCCGCCTTTTCCGGCGCATGGCGCGGAAGGAGGAAGGGCGGCTGTGCGCTGCCCGATGGGGATATGATGAAGAAACGGATTTTTGCGCTTTTCTGTGCTCTGCTGATGCTGACGGGACTGGTGAGCATTGCCGGGGCGGAAAGCACCGCCAGCACGCTGCCGATTAAGGTGGAACTGGATTTCTCCAAGTACCAGTTCACCGCGCCGGAGAAAATTACCGTCACGATTCGCGTGACGAACGTAACGGACGAGAAGTTCACGTCCCCCGTGTCGGTGCTTGACCCCAACGGCAGCATCATCGAGGCGTTCGGCACGCCGCTGCTGGACGCGGGCGCGAGCCAGAGCTGCACGATTGCGTGGAACGTGACGCAGGCGGATTTGAACGCCGGACAGCTGGCGTTCCGCGTGCGCTATCCCCGCAAGGATGAAAACGGCATCGTTTCCAACGCGAGCAACAACTTTGTCAAGCGCATTTCGCAGGTGCAGGCAGAACCGGAAATTCAGGTCAGCCGCACCATCACGCCCGGTATCGCCCGCAAGGGACAGGAAGTGAGCGTGGTGTACGAAATCCGCAACGTCGGTACAGTGGATGTGACGGGCGTGCGCATCAAGGAGTCCTCCGCTGTTTCGTCAAACACGGCGAGCGTCGGCGCGATTCCGGCGGGCGAGAAGAAGTCGCATACCTTTACCGTGACGATGGGTACGAAGAACATCACGTCCAACGCGACCGTCACCTACTCCGCGGGCGGCAAAAGCTACACCGAAAAGGTGGCAGATGCGACCATCAAGTACGGCACGGTCAACCTGACCGCAACGCTGACCGCCGATCGCAAGGGCGGCAATGTCGGCGATGAAGTCAAGCTGACGCTGACGCTCAAGAACACGGGCAAGAAGAACATTACGGGCATCACCGTCACTGACCCGACGCTGAACACGGTGTTTACCGATGTGACAGTGGAAGCGGGCAAAACGGTCAAGCTGGAAAAGACCATCACCATGACCGAAACGGCGGAATATCAGTTCACTGTGACGGGCATGGAGGGAACGACCGGCATTGAAACGGCGACGGGCCGCCTGCCGCTGACCGCCATTGACCCGGCGAAAGCACCCAGCCTGACGGTGGAAACGACTGCCAGCACGGATGTTGTGTTCACCCTGCCGTCGGTCATCCGCTTCACCATCACTGTGACCAACACCGGCAATTATGACGCGAAGAAAATCACCGTCTTGTCCTCTGGCGTGACGCTGGCAAGCATTGCCCAGCTTGCGCCCGGCGAGTCCTTCACGACGATGCGCGACGTGCAGGTGAACATGGTGGGCAAATTCCGTTTCGACGCGACCCTGCGCAACGAACTCGATGAGGCTACGACCTTCGAGGGCAACATCATTCAGGTGCAGCAGGCAGCGCCGACGAGCGCGCCGACGCAGGTGCCTGTCACCACGCCGCAGCCCTTTGTGGCGGAGGAGCTGCCCACGGAGGACACCTTGCCTGCCGCCGTGACGACTTTCCAAGGTGTGCTGACGACGCTGTACTACATCTTCGCGGTGCTGGCGGTGATTTCTGCCGTGCTGCTGGCAGTGAGCATTGCTGGGCGCGTGATGAATCGCCCGAAGGATGGGCAGGAGCAGCTGCAGCTCAGCGAACGCCGCAACTACACCGAGGAAGTGCCGGAAGACGAGCGCGTGATGATTGCGGACGAAAGCGAGAATGCGCCGGAAGCCGAGGAAAAGCCTGAAACGGCAGAAACGGCGGACGCGGTGCAGACGGCGGACGACGTGGCAGCAAACGAAAAGCCCGCAAGCGCCGAGGCGCAGCAGGTCTTTACCGCGGACGACATGGCGGAAGACGGCGATGCCATGGAGGACGCGAAAGCGCAAATCTACGGCCGCAGCAAGCGCGGACGCCAGTAATACGGTTTTTTTGCCCCGGTCAGCGAGAAAACGGCTGACCGGGGCTTTGTGTCACTTTGTGACGATTTCGTAACATTTTTCGCGAAGAGCATGTTTTTCTTTGCTTTTTGCGCGGAATATGGTATAATAAGAAACTGATTTATCATCCCTCGATGCAGGTGGAAAATCGGGGATGACATTCGCCTGACGAGGAGGACGAAACTGTGTTTGACAAGCTGATGAATTCCTACTACTACGGCAAGAGCGGCAAGGGCGACTACACGCCCGACGACCTGCCGAAGAACCGCTGGCAGCTGTTTCTGGAGATGCTCCGCACGCGCATGAGCGGGCTGTGCCGCATGAACCTGATGTACTTCGTGGCGTGGCTGCCCGCGATGATTGCGATTGCGCTGTGTGTCGTCAGCCTGATTATGACGCTGGCGGGCACGGTGCAGGTGGACGAGACGGGTGCAGTCATTGACGCGATTGACCAGACAGCCCTCCGCGAAGCCATGCAGACCAGCAACGACATGATTTTCGTCACGCTGCTGATTCTGATTCCGTGCATCGCCATTACCGGCCCGTTCACGGCGGGACTCAGCTACGTCACCCGCAACTGGGCGCGCGATGAACACGCTTTCCCGTGGGCAGACTACAAGGATGCCATCAAGGCAAACTGGAAGCAGGGACTGCTCGTCAGCACGATTACCGGCTGCGTGCCGTTCCTTGTCTACATCTGCTGGCGCTTCTATGGTGATATGGCGGTGGGAAACGCCGCGTGGGTCATCCCGCAGATGCTGATTCTGATGCTGGGCATCCTTTGGGCGCTCGCAGTGACGTACATGTACCCGATGATGGTGACGTATCAGATGAATTTCCGCACCATCATCCGCAACAGCTTTATCCTCGCGGTCGGGCGGCTGCCGGGCAGCGTGGGCATTCGACTGCTGCACTGCGTCCCGACGGTGCTGTTCACCGTGATTTTCCTGCTGACGCTTCAGCCGTGGGTGCTGCTGCTCCTGTTCGCGTACTACCTCATCTTCGGCTTCGCGTTCAGCCGCTTCATCACCGCCAGCTTCACCAACGCGGTGTTTGACAAGTACATCAACTCCCGCATTGAGGGCGCGCAGGTCAACCGCGGCTTGTCGCAGGAGAATGACGACGATGATGATGACGACGAGCAGGAAGAAGAGCGCGAACTGAAGCCGTGGGAAAATGGCTACACGGACAAGCGGTAAGGGATAACGGCGGCGCAGGGTGTGCATTCTATTTGTAGACTATTTTCGGATAGAAACCAGTGAAGGCGCAAGCAGACTTCTTCGACTGTCACCAACATGGGCTAACCCCAAAAGTGACGGCGCCGAAGGGGTGTCGGGGGCGATCGGAAAGCCCCCGACTCGCCTCCGCAGAGGCGAAACCCTCTGCATGAAGCGCAATTCTATGCGGAAATAGCATTCCCCCACCGGGAGGTGATAGAATGCAAACTTGGCGCTTGCCCGACAAGCTCCGCCGCAAGTATGAGACGGCGGAAGCCCTCGGACTGACAGAAAAACTCCGCGACGTCGGCTGGGCTGGTCTGTCCGCGAAGGAAGCGGGCAGAATCGGCGGTACGATGCGCGGAAAAAACAAATAATCAGGCAGGGAAACGAATGTATACAGGATTTGCGGAAGTTTACGACACGCTGATGAACGACGTGCATTATGGCGCATGGGCGGATATGTATGCCCGGATGATGACGGCTTACGGCATCCCGCGCAATGCGAAGGTGTGCGAGTGCGCGTGCGGCACGGGCAGCCTGACACTGCCCTTGCAGCAGCTGGGCTATGAGATGATGGGCATCGACCTCTCGCAGGAAATGCTCTGGCAGGCGGCGCAGAAAGCGCGCAAGGCGGGGTTCGGCATCCCGTTCATCCGGCAGGACATGCGGCAATTGCGGCTGCATCGCCCGGTGGACGCGGTGCTGGCGACGTGCGACGGGGTGAATTACCTCCTGCAGGACGTGGACGCGGCGGCGTTCTTCCAATCCGCATGGGAAGCCATCAAGCCCGGCGGCGGGCTGTTCTTCGATGTGTCGACCCCTTATAAGCTGGAGCACCTGCTGGGCAGCCAGTTCATGGGCGAGGATCGCCGGGATGTGACGTACATGTGGCAGAACCGGTATTTCCCGGAGCGCCAGCAGGTGGAAATGCACCTTGCTATCTTCGTGAAGGAGCCGGACGGACGGTATCGGCGGATTGACGAGGAGCAGGTACAGCGCGCGTATCAGGCGGAGAAGCTGGTGGCGCTCTTGCAGTCGATTGGTTTTGTGGATGTGCGGGTGTTCGGGACGAATGCGCTTACGCATCCGTCGCCGGAAGAGCATCGGTGGCATATCGCGGCGAGAAAGCCGGAGTAAGGTTTGAAACATACTCCGGCTTCGGAGTGGCAAGGGGAATCGCCTCCGCAGAGGCGAAACCCTGCATAAACACGCGGAAGAAGTATGCAGACGCGCGCAACTCAATCGCGCGAAAGGGTCAAGGGAGAAACTCCCTTGCAGGGTGCAGGGGCAGCGCCCCTGCCGGAGTCCAGAGGCAGCGCCTCTGGTAGGAGGTACTTGTTATGAGTGAAGAAATGATAGAACGGCATCAAGGGGACGAAATGATTCGCCTGACGCTGATGGATGGTCAGGTGCGCGTGATGATGTGCGAAACGACGCAGATGGCACAGCGCGCGGCGGATATTCATGGCGCAACGCCCGTCTGCACGGCGGCGATGGGGCGGCTGATGACCGCGACGAGTATGCTTGGCGTAATGATGAAGGGCGATAATGAGTCCGTGACGGTCAATATCCACGGCGATGGGCCGATGGGAACCATCGTGGCGGTGGCGAATCACGGCGACGTGAAGGTCTGCGCGGATGATGCACGGGTCGAACTCCCCCTGCGCGCGGATGGCAAACTCGACGTCGGCGAAGCGATTGGGCATACCGGGCGCATGACCGTTATCAAAGACTTGGGGCTGAAAGAGCCGTATGTCGGCACGATTGAGCTGGTCAGCGGCGAACTTGGCATTGATTTCGCGCAGTATTTCACCGTGTCCGAACAGCAGCCGTCGCTGGTGTCGCTGGGCGTGCTGGTGAATGGCGACGTGGTGCTGAAGGCGGGTGGTCTGCTCGTTCAGCCGATGCCGGGGTGCGAGGAGGAGACGATTGAGCAGCTTGAACTCCGCAGCCCGATGTTTGCCGACATCAGCCGCGAAATGACCGAAGCGCCCAAGGAGCAGCTGCTGGAAGACTGGTTCCGCGGCATGAAGCCGGTCGTCCTCGACCGCACGCCCCTGCGCTATCACTGCGGATGCAGCCGCGCGCGCATGGAAAAGGCGCTTATTTCGCTGGGACGCAAGGAATTGCAGACCATCATCGACGAGGATACCGGCGCGGAGCTCGGCTGCCATTTCTGCCATCAGCAGTATCAGTTCACGACGGAGGAACTCAAACAGCTGCTGGAAAAAGCAACGCGGGAATAAGGAGAATACAGCATGAAGTGCATCAATTTTGACGAGCGGTTCGCGGATTTCACGGCGAAGTGGATGAAGGAGCATCGCGGCGAATACAAGACCTACGACGAGATGGAGGACGATCTGCCTCGCGTGTACACGGAGTTCCTGAACACGCCCGCGAAGTGGCTCGACGGCGTGACACCCGGCGCGTACTTCACGCAGTTCGAGGACGCGAAGGACTTGGTGGACTGGATGGTGCAGTACTGCCAGAAGGATATTCCCGTGCCGGATATGCTGATGGAGCAGATTCAGGCGGTGGGCCGCCCGTGCGAGAAGCGCCTGCTGACCCTCCTGCGCGACGAAAGCGACGCCATCCCGGAGGAGGCGCGCATGACCGCCATCGGACTTCTGCGCGACATGGGCAGCACCCTGCCGAAGATGCTCTACATCCAGTGGCAGCTGAACCGCGAAATGAAGGATGATTTGGCGGACAACGCGCTGGACAGCCTGCGCGACATGGGCAAGGAAGCCCTTCAGCCGATGCTGGAAAACCTGAACAAGGCAAACGAAGCCGGTCAGGAAGCGCTCTTGGATGTGCTGGCGAACTTCCCCGGCCACGAGAACGTGTATCAGCTGGCGGTGCGCCTGTTCGAGAAGAACCCGAACCGCCGCGCCCTGTTCGCAAGCTATCTGGCGAAACTGGGCGACCCGCGCGCGCTGCCGATTCTCATCGCCGCCGCGAACGAGGAAAACTGCCGCTACATGGACTTTATCGAGCTGCGTGCCGCCATCGAGGAGCTGGGTGGCGAAGCGCCGGAGCGCGAGTTCTACGATGACCCGGAATACGAGGCGCTGCACTCGATGGACGACGGGGACGACGACACGCCGATGCAGTAATACTATTCCCGAACTCATCTGAACCATCTGCTTGCGCCTTTTCCGCTCTGGCGTCCGGTCGTTCCATTTTGCGTAGCGCTGCTACGTTGCATTTCACTTTCGTTAGCCAGTACGAAAAATTCGCGGCGCATCTTGGTTCATTCTCATTCTGAAATAGTATAAGGAGCATCCATGGTAACACTGGCAGATATTCAGAAAAACGAGGACATCAAGGCGCTCATCAGCGCGGGCAACCGCTATTTGGCGGCAATGGGCTTCACCGAGCACGGCCCACGCCACGTCAGCTATGTCAGCCGGACGGCGGCGGGTATTCTGGCAGCGCTGAACTTTTCGCCGCGCGAGGTGGAGCTGGCGGCGATTGCCGGGTGGGTGCATGACGTGGGCAACTCCGTCAATCGGCATGACCACGGGCCGCTGGGCGCGGTGCTGCTGCTGCCTATCCTGCGCGAGACGGGCATGGCAATGGACGACGTGATGGAAATCATCACCGCGGTGGGCAATCACGAGGAGCAGAGCGGGTTCATCTCCAGCGCGGTTTCGGCGGCGCTGGCGCTGGGCGACAAGTCCGATGCGCACAAAACGCGCGTCCGCGGCGGCAAACCCGACCCGAACGACATTCACGACCGCGTGAACTTCTCCATTCAGGAGAACCGCGTGATTGTTGACCCGGTGAAGCGTATCATCCGCCACGAATTGACGATGGATGAATCGTCCTCGGTCATGGAATACCTGCAAATCTACATGAGCCGCATCGTTATGTGCGAACAGGCGGCGGCATTCCTGAAGTGCAGCTTTGATTTGGTCATTAACGGTCAAACCATCAACAATCGCCCCTGATGGAAGGAGAAAAGCACAATGCTATGCCCCAATTGCCACGCCTATGTGCCGTCGGACGCGGTTCGCTGCCCCCGATGCGGGATGCCGGTAAATCTGCCCGATGACGGCGAGAAGCAGGAGGACAGCGACCTGCTCTCCTTCCGGCAGGGGAGACATTTGGCGGCCCACCAGCAGGCGCCGCAGCCGCCTAAACCCCAGCAGCGGCGGCGCAGAAACGCCTCCCGTGCCATGGAGGAGGACATGCCCGACGCGCCCCAGGAAGCAGCCCCGCATGACGCGGAAAAGCGCGTCTATGGCGAGGATGAGCCGTTCTATGACAGCGAAATCCTCAACCCCAGCCATGCGCCGGAGGAGGAGATTGCCTACGGAAAGCGTGCCCCGCGCGTACACGAGAAAGGCCCGAAGCGTGCCGCAAAGTATTTGCAGCGAGGCACGAACTGGATGGTTGTGCTGGTCTGCGCAGTTGTGGCGATGATTGGCCTTGCCTTTGGCGCGTATATGTTCCTGACAAAGACAGATCCCGGTCAGGTGCTGATGGCGCGCATGGGCAGGGAGGCGAACTCTGCCGCGCTCTGGCAGGTTGGTGAGGAGCGCATGAACAACGGCGACCTGAGCGGCGCGATTGACTACTTTGTGAAGGCGAACGAGCAGGACGGCAAGGAAAACGCGAACGTCTCCGGTCTGCTGATGCTGGGCAATGCCTACGAGGCCAATGGCGAGCTGGACAAGGCGGAAGAAGTGTACGCCTACCTGTACACCGACATTGTGCCCAGTGCGTCGGACGCCTACCGCAATCAGGTGCGTATCTATCTGGCGCAGGGGCGCGAGAAGGAAGCGGCGGAGCTGCTGGCAGTCGCCTACAAGGCCACGGGCGTAACGACCTTCAACACACAGCGCACATCCATCCTGCCGCCGACGCCCGGCGCGAGCGTTACAGCGGGCTACTACACCGCCAAGCAGACGATTACCTTTGCCGTGGCGGAGGATTATGACGTGTACTACACGTTCAACGACCTGAATCAGCTGCCGGAGGAAGGCACGCTGTACACCGGGCCGATTGAACTGGGCGAAGGCGACTGGTCGCTGCGGGCAGTGAGCGTCAACGGTGATTTGGTCAGCGACGTGATGAAGGGCAGCTACCAGATTTACATGCCAACGCCCTTGCAGCCGGATGTTTCACTTGCCCCCAACACATACGACAAGCGTATCAGCATCACCCTGCGCCCCGGCACGCTGACGAAAGACCAGCTGGAGAAGAACCCCGGCTATGCTGCCACGCTCACGGACGAAGTGGCACAGACCATCACCATCTATTACACCATCGACGGCTCAACACCAGACGAGGACAGCCCGCTGTACACCACGGGCGAGAAAATCAAAATGCCGGGCGGCAATGTGACGCTGAAGGCGATTTCCGTCAACGGGTACGGCAAATCCAGCACCATCAAGGAAGTCGGCTACAAGTTCAACAAGAAGCCGTGGATGAAAACGATGATGACGGTGGATGACACATTGAGCGACTGGAAGCTCGGCACGACGACAAAGGAGGCTTTCACGCAAAAGTGCGGCGAGGGCACGGCGACGGAAACCGTGTACAACTACACCATCGGCATGGACATGGAAAAAGTCACTTACGACTGGGGCTATGCGTGCTTTGCGCGCCTGCGGACAGCGAATGTGCTGGTGGAACTGTACATGACGCGGGACGAGTTCACCGCGCCGCGCAAGACGCAAATTGGCAGCACGGAGGATGAAGTCGTCAGCGTCTACAAGGATTTCGGACAGGTGGAAAGTCCATCGGGCAACCGCGGGCTGTATGAGAGCGAGTTCAACAAGGGCAAAATCTACAAGCAGGAGGATGGCACGAAAATCATCCGCTACCGCGTCGAAACCGGCGACAGCCACATTTGGCAGCTGGATTATGAGCTGAACACGAGCGGCACGGTGGATGCGATTCGGTGGTCGTATGAGCCGTAAAGAAGAGCTTGCGGAGGCACTATGGAAATCGTAAAGTTGGATGCAGCATCGTATGCGGGGCGGAAATTTACCCTGCGGTATACGACCGGCGGGTATTATGACATCAGGCGGACGGAAAATGGGTTTCAAATGTCGTATGAGCGCTTCGAGCAGCCGGCGGAAAAATCCTTCGAGGACGAAATGCTCAGCGGATGGCTGGAGAATCCCGTGGCGTACGGCGCGTTTGAAAACGGACACTTGATAGGCTATGCGGAGGGGTCGCTGGAAACGTGGAACAACCGCTGGCGCATCAGCAACATCGGCGTATTCGACGCGGCGCGGCGGCACAGCGGGATTGGTACGGCGCTGATGGCGGTCATGCTGAAAGAAGCGAAAGACAGCGGCGCGCGGATGGCTGTGCTGGAAACGCAGACGTGCAACGAAAACGCGATTGCCTTCTATCGCAAGCACAGGTTTGAGGTGATAGGCTTCGACCTGTTTGCCTACACCAACGACGATGCAGCGCGGCACGAAATCAGGCTGGAAATGGGCAGGATGCTGTAATCACATATATTTCAATCAAACAAAAAGCAGAAGCCGACATAATGTGGGCTTCTGCTTTTTATGTGCGAAACATTTTCGGAAAATCCGACTGCGGAACAGCCTTTTTGGGCGCTGCACAGGGCGGATTGACCGCAAAAAGCGCTGAGGATTCCTGAAAATGCGTCGAAAAGGCACTGATTATTCCGGCAAAATCACGAAAACGTGAACGAAACTGTGGAAAAATGATAGATAACAAATCAAATTTGAAAGATGGTGAGAATGAATGGAGCTTTCGTCGGATTCCCCACAAACGGAAATCAACGTGCTATAATGCCATCGAAAGGACGCGCGGAAGGCGAAAGACGCCGGAAAGATGGCGGAGCGCACCGGAGCGTCCCGAAAAAAAGCGTTTGAAGGGAGCGGGAAAAACAATGAGTGATATGCGGATTATGCTGGTGGACGACAACGGCGACCTTCGCCGGGGAATGCGCGACTATCTGGCGCGGCAGGAGGGCATGAAGGTGGTGGCAGAATGCCCGTCCGGTGCGGAGGCGCTCGAAGCGCTGGGCAAGGTGCGCGTGGACGTGATGGTGCTTGATCTCATCATGCCGCAGATGGACGGCTTTGCGCTGATGGAGGAAGTTCGGCGGCAGCAGCTGGCGAATCCGCCGCAGATTATCGTCGTATCGGCGCTGGGGCGCGACGACTTCATCATGCGCGCGGTGCAGCTGGGCGCACGGTTCTACATGGTCAAGCCGTTTGACATGGCGTCACTGGCAGCGCGCATCCGGGAAAGCTGCGGGCAGGGCGTTGTGCCGCTGGGAACGGCGCTGAACGCAAGCGCGCGCTCGCTGTCCATCGACGAAAAGCTGGCGAGCCTGTTCCTGACCATCGGGATTCCGGCGCACATCAAGGGCTACCAGTTCCTGCGGACGGCAGTGAAAATGGTGGTGGACAATCCGGACATGATCAACCGCATCACGAAGGAGCTGTATCCGAGCATCGGCAAGTGCTACAACACTTCCGCCAGCAAGGTGGAGCGCGCCATTCGCCACGCCATTGAGGTCGCGTGGAGCAGGGGACGCATTGATACGCTCAACAAGGCGTTCGGCTGCCGCGTAGCAACGAAGGAGGATAAGCCGACGAACGGTGAGTTCATTGCCATGCTGGCGGATAAGCTGTCGCTGGAGCAGCGGTCGGCATCGTGATTCCGAATAAATGGCACAGCAAAAGCGCAAAAGCGAGTGCTTTTGCGTTTAAGCTGCGGAAAAAACGGGAATTACTCCTGCGGCTTTGCGTTGCGCTTGTTGTCCTTCGTCATCTGCATGACGGGCAGGTTCATCGAGCGCTGCTGGTCATCATCCAGCTGGCGGAAGTTGAGGATGAGGCGGAGTTCTGCATCCGTCAGGTTGGTGGGGATGAGTTCGCCTGCCGCCGGGTCATGACCGACAAGATAGTCGATGGACACGCCGAAGTAGTCCGCAATGCGGGTCAGAACGGCAATGTCCGGCTCGGTATCGCGGTTCTCATACTGGTTGATGGACTGCTGGCTGACCTTAACGAAATCAGCCAGAGCGCGCTGGCTCAGACCTTGAGCGGTACGGAGTGCCTTCAAATTCGCGAGCATAGTAAGGAACAACCTCCTGTTATTTGACGTCGAGTAGTGTGGTCTTTCATTATTATATCATAACACAATTGGTTTGAAAAAGCAATAGCAGAAATAAATGAAGTTATCGCGAAATCACGAAAAATCGAAAGAAATTCAAAGTAGTTACAGCAAGATGCCGTTTTTGCGCCATTGATGCCCACTTTGTGCATTTTTGCGCAACCACTTGACAAATTTCGCCATTCCTGCTATGATGAAAAAAACATCGTGCGGAGGGGCGGAAGTACATGATTTGGGGAATCGTGACGGCGGGAGCGGCGCTGCTGCTCATTCTGGTCGCCTTGCTGCACGCACAGCGGCGCAGGAATCGGCTGGAGAAGGAAATGGTGGAGCGCGCGCGGACGACCGACCTGTATCGCGCGCTGTATCCCGTGCTGCGGACGGCGAACCGCTGCTGTGTTGACCGCGTGCTGATTCGGCGGGACGAGGTGCGCATTGTGCTCTTTAAGCCGATGAACAGCGTGTACCGCTTCGTCTTTGAGGAGCGCGGATTCGACCGTGTGAACGACCCGAAGGTGCTGAAGGCGCTCGCACTGGCGATTTCCGCGGACATGGATCACTTGCGTGACAACCGCTGCTATTCATTCAGCGTTCGGCAGGATATTACCGCGCAGGGGGACAAAGTGTATTGGTATGAATACAACATTCTGCCGTACTACAAGGATACACTGACGAAGGCGTGGTATCATCAGCCCGAAGTCGAGGACGGGATTATTCGCTGATGCAGCAGGATTTCCCCGGAAAACGGCGAATATAAGAAGAAGAAAACGCGGAGCATCCTCCGCAGAGAAAAACAGGAGGCGTATTCTCATGGAGATTTTGTCTGTCTATGATTCGGCTTTCAAGCCCTACGGCCGCGTGGTGGAGGGCTATCCGACGGAAGGACTCGTCAAGGCGCTCGCGACGACGCCCTGCACCGACGGCGTGGTGTACCTGCCGCGCGTGGAAGTGCTGCACAGCGCGCCGAACGCCGCGAAAATCGGCGAAGGGCTGTACGGCGGTATGCCCTATGAGCTGGGTTACTGCAACGGGCACAACACGAAGCTGAACTGCCTTGAGTTCCACCGGGACAGCGAGTTCAACCTCGGCACGGATGACTTCATTCTGCTGCTGGCGACGCTGTCCGATTTGGAGGACGGCGAGCTGGACACCGCGAAGGTGAAGGCGTTCAAGGTGCCGGCGGGCGTGATGGTGGAAGTGTACGCGACGACGCTGCACTATGCCCCGTGCCATGCGGATGCGAAGAAGGGCTTCCGCGTGATGGTGGCGCTGCCGGATCAGACGAATACGGATTTCCGGCCGGAGGATGGCGCGAATAAGCTGGATAAGACGCTGTGGGCGCGGAATAAGTGGCTGCTGGCGCATCCGGATAGCTCGGAAGCGAAACAGGGAGCAGCGGTGCTGTTGAAGGGTGAAAATATCGACATCGCGGGTGACATCTAAGGCAGGACAAAGAGGATAAACACGCGGGCAAAGCAGGGAAGAGAAGCCAACTCAATCGCGCGAAGGGGTCAAGGGGCAATTGCCCCTTGCGGGGTCAAGGGGCGGAGCTCCCTTGTGGGGTTTGGGGCAACGCCC
>ENA-OUUV01000375-OUUV01000375.1-human-gut-metagenome-genome-assembly--contig:-NODE-375-length-29481-cov-7.277951_pt1 | contig 29481 bp, 25 predicted proteins | sample MGYA00237952_ERZ548838 | MGnify/ENA primary metagenome ERZ548838 (study PRJEB26490, sample SAMN05194705) | human gut metagenome | biome: terrestrial biome; feature: human-associated habitat; material... | reverse complement strand
TCGGAATTACTGTCTTGTTTGCGTTGTTATTGTTCTGTATCGTTTTCAAGGTTCGTACCGGTCTCGCAAGCGGCTTTTCAGCGGCTCGCGCAACCAGCTTTGTCAGTATACTACTTTTTTGCCCTCCCGTCAAGAGGTTTTTTGAAGGTTTTTGCGGTTTTTTTGCTTCTTTTTCATTTTCCGAACGATAATCACAATTTTCAGCGCTCATCGTTCGGAAATCTGCGAACCTTTCAGGTGATTTCCTTTTGGTTTATTCGTCCGACTCGTGTCGGGCAGGAGTCACCCTCCCGCCCGGCACGTCCGCATCAATCCACCGCGTGATCAAGCATCACGTTTTCACCGCTCCAAATCCGCTTCGCCGTCCACGGAATCTCCGGCTTCGACCAGAAATCCGCCGTCGGCGCAAGCCCCAGCGGCAGAAACACGGTCAGGCATAGGTACAGGCTGCCGACGCAGATGTACCCCTCCGCCAAGTCCGGCTGACAGCCATACACGCCCGGCTGAAGCCACCCCTGCGCGTCGAACATCGCCGGATGCTCCGTTACCTTGCGGATGCACGCCGTCAGTGCCGTCCGAACCTGCTCCGGCGGCAGTTCATTCGGCAGAAAATCTTCCAGCGCCGCCTGTGACAGCAGCTGGAACGCGCCGAAGCGGTAGGTAATCGACCGCCCGATGACCGGGTAACTGCCGTCGGCGTTGATGTTTTTCTCCAGCTCCGCCGCATACCGTCCCGCGCGGTGCTCCACCTGCTTCAGCAGCTCATCATAGCCGCGCCCAACATCCGCGAACGTCCGCAGCACATCAACATACATCGGCTGAATGACGAAGCTGTTGTAGTAATCCCAGCGGAATTTCGGGCCGTCGCCGTACACGCCATCGCCCAGATACCAGCTTTCAAACATGTTCACAGCATAATCCACGCGCGTCAGGTCGTAGTCGCTTTCGCCCATCACGCGCAGTGCCGCCTCCACCATCGCGGAGAAGAAGAGCCAGTTCATCACAAACGGGGTGAATTTCCGCGTCGCACGCAGGGCACCCACCAGATTCCGCTTCGTCTGCTCATCCAGCGCGCGGAACAGCTGCTTTGGGGCGCGAACAATGCCGTGCGCCAGGAACGCCGCGTCCACCAGCGCCTGCCCATACCCTTCGGTGAAGTTCATGAAGTCCGGCGATTCCGGATTTACCGCGTTTGCAATTGCCTTGCGGGTCAGCTCACGGTATTCCGCCTGAATCTCCGCTTCTTCGCCCGTCAGGCCATCCAATTCCAGCCACGGCGCAATGCCGCAGACCATCCGTCCGAGCGCTTCGAGGTGCATATACTCCGCCCGGTCGGGATGGAACACCGTCGGCATGTTCTGCTTCAGCGTCCCCGCCGCCAAGTTTTTCAGCACCGGATCAGCGATTTTCAGCATTGTTTGCAGCCAGTACGCTCTTGCTTCCATCTTATTCGCCTTCCTTGTCGCATCCATAAACTTCCCACTCCGTCAGTGCGGGGAACGCCGACGGGTCGTCGCTTTTCCGCATCCGCTCCAGCCGCATCCAGCGCACCGTGTGTTTCCCCAGTGGGATGATTTGCCGCTCGCCCGTCTTTTGCAGGTCGAACGCGACTTCCGCGCCGTCGGACAGCACAACGTGTCCGCTGACCCAGTAGGCATCATGTGGGAAATCCGCACGGAGGATGAGCGCCATTGCATCCACCGTCACCTCGCGCCCGAAGTCGATGCAGCACCACGCGTCTTCCCGCGCGCCGATGCCCCAGCTTCCGAACGGCCACTCGCCGTGATAATTGTTGCAGTGCAGTCCGTTGATGGCGTTGCGCGCACAGAAGCATGCCTCGTTGCGCGTTTCGACATTCGCGGTGATATGGGGGAAGAAGTCCGTTTCGCCGCGCAGATCCGCCGGATTGCAGGCAATATCGCGCCGCCCATTGATTTCCTCTGCCGTCATTGGGCGCGCCGTAATGACATGCCGCTTCGTCTCGAACGCGCCGGGCGCATATGCCAGCCGATGCTTCCCCGCCGGAACCCGCCATGTCATCCGCCCGTTCGGCAGATACACTTCGCCCGGCAGCAGTGTCACGTCCATTTGCACGCACAAATGCTTTTCGTCCGCAAGGATTTCCACCGTGTCGCCGTCTTCATAGACCCGGTCGATGCACAGGCGCGTATCCTCCGCGCTCTGTGTCGAGGCAATCAGTGTTCCATCCGCCGCTTTCACCAGAATCGTAATCATGCTGTTCCTTTCACCGCCAGAGCATTGGATCGCTGCCCGTCAGCTTCGCCAGCGCCTCCACAAGGAAGTAGTCGCCATAGGTGATGTTCGTGTGCCGCCCTGCGCCGTCGTCGTGGTAGCTCGCAGTGCATTTTGTCAACAGTCCGCAGCTGTTCTGCGTCCAGTCGACGCAGTGCTCAAGCAGACCATCCACCAATCGAACCGCCGCCGCGCGATACTCCGCCCTGCCCGTGATTTTCGCCAGTTCCAGCAGACCGCACGCCGCCACCGCGCCCGCGATATTGTCGATGCGCTCTTCATCCTTCGGCTGACAGAAATCGCAGTCGGTCAATCCGTCGGGGCGGATATGCCGGATGAAGTTCGCCGCGATTTTCTCCGCCGCGTCCAGATATTCCGTATTGCCGCCGTTAAGGTGCGCCAGTGTGAAACCATACAGCCCCCACGCCTGCCCACGGCTCCACTGCGAACCGAGGCAGTATCCCTGTCCGCCGTATTCCTTGACGCGCTTGCCTGTCTCCGGGTCAAACTCGATAATGTGGCTGACCGATCCATCCGGGCGCAGGAACTCCCGCAGCGTCGTCTGCGCATGAATCTGCGCGACTTTCGCGAATCGTGGGTCGCCCGTCTCGCTGGTCGCCCACCAGAGCAGGGAAAGGTTCATCATGCAGTCGATGATGGCAAACCCGCGCTGGTCAGGGTGATTCCACGCGCGGATGAACCCCGCTGGGTTGAAGCGCCCCATAAGAAGGCTTGCCGCGTGAAGCGTGTCGGTTTTCGCCTGTTCGTCGCCGGTCAGCTTTGCATCCGCGCCGCAGGACAGCAGGTACATGAAGCCAACGTCGTGGTTCAGGCAGCGGAACGTGCGGAATTCATCCGTGAGGAGCTTCTCCACGCGCCGCGCTTCGGTCTGGAACTGTTCATCGCCCGTCGCGCAGTGCAGCTGCCACATCAGCCCCGGCCAGAAGCCGCCTGTCCACCAGCTGTTGCCGTCGTAGGGGGATGCAACCCAAGCACCGTTTTCGCTCTTATACGGGATGATGCCCGCATCCGCCGCCAATTTTGCGCTCCAGCGGAACTTGTCGGCTGCCTGCCGCATGGCTTGCGTGTATTTTTCCACTCTTTTTCCCATCCTTTTTGATAAAGGGCAGACAGGGAATTTCCGCCCGTCTGCCCTTTTGTTTTCGCAGGAATTTTCGTTTTCCTTCCTATTTTATCCCTTCAGGCCGCTCGTTGCAATGCCTTCGATGAAGTATTTCTGCAAGCAGAGGAACACCACTGACACCGGCAGCAGCGACACCAGCGACGCCGCCATGATAAGGTGATAGTCGCTCGTGTACTCCTGAATGAAGCGCCGCAAGCCGACCTGAATCGTCTTGTTCTCGTCGCGGGTCAGGTAAATCATCGGGCCCATGTAGTCGTTCCAAGTGCCGACGAAGGTGAAAATCACCAGCGTCGCAATCGCGGCAGTAGACAGCGGCAGCATGATTTTCGCCCAGATGCCGTATTCGCTCAGCCCGTCAATGCGCGCCGCTTCGCACAGTTCCGTCGGAATACCCTGATAGAACTGGCGCATCAGGAACACGCCAAACGCACTGAACGCCTGCAGCACAATCATCGCCAACAGCGTGTCATACAGCCCCATCGAGCGCATCATGATGAACTGCGGCAGCATGTACGCCTGCCACGGCACAGCAATCGTTGCGATATACGCCACGAACAGCAGGTCGCGTCCCTTAAAGCGCAGCTTTGCAAACGCATACGCCGCGAAAGAGGACGTCAGCGTCTGCAGGAACGTCACTGCCAGCGCGATAATCGCCGTGTTCTTGAAGTACGTCAGCAACGACACGCGTTCCCAGATGATGCGGTAGTTTTCCCAGTGGAACGTTTCCGGAATCCAGCGGATGGGGTACTGGAAGACTTCCTGATCCAGCTTCAAGGAGGAGGAAAGCATCCACACAAACGGAATCAGCGTAAACAGCGCCATCACAATCAGCACCGTGTACAGCAGCACACGCCCTATCACCTTCATGACCGGGTTGTCCTTGCGAATCGCTTTTTGATGGGTAACAACAGCCGTCTGACTCATGGTGTTCTTCCTCCTTTCTTAGTCGTTGGCGAATTTCTTCTCGTTTGCGAACTGGATGATGGTCACAATCAGGACGATGACAAGCAGCACCATGGCAATTGCGCTCGCCTGACCGTACTTGATGTTGTTGAACGCCACGTCGTAGATGTAGGTGACAAGCATCTTCGTTGCGCGTCCGGGGCCGCCGTTGGTCATGATGGCGACCGTGTCATAAATCTTGAAGCTGCCAATGACCAGCATGATGGTGCAGAAGAACGTCGTGGGCTTAATCTGCGGCAGGGTCACATTGCGGAACTGCTGCCACTTGTTCGCGCCGTCCACCGTCGCCGCTTCGTAGAGTTCGCGCGGAACGCCTTGCAGCGCAGCGAGGTAGATGACCATGTAGTAGCCCATCGAGCGCCACACACTGACGAGGATAATCGCCCACATCGCCATCGTCGAGTCCGCTGTCCACGATTTGTTGAAGTTGATGCCCAGCGCCATAATCATCTGATTGACCGGGCCATCTTTCATCAGCATGAAGTTCCAGCAGACGCAGATAGCGACCATGGAGGCGACATAGGGGAAGAAGAAAATCGTGCGGAACGCGACCGCGCCCTTTGCCTTGTTCAGCGCCAGCGCCAAGGCAATGGCGCACACCAGCGTCAGCGGCACGTTAATCAGCGCATAGAAAACAGTGTTCTTCAGCGCAATGCCAAGGTCAACGCGGTTGAAGAAGTACAGGTAGTCGCCGTTTGCCCACTTGCTGGCAACTTTGTCCGCCTTGAAAATTTCCGCGAAATTTTGCAGTCCGACAAAATGGGCATTGCTGATGTCACCGCCGTTCCACTCCACGAACGCCAGCAGGATTGCGCAAACTACCGGGACGAGCGTGAAGATGGCAAACCCCAGAAAGTTCGGCGCGAGAAACGAGTAGGCAATGAGGGTATTTTTCTTTTCCAGCCTGCTCATCTTGTGTTTGCGCTGCTTGGCAGCAACCTCCGCCATAGTTGGACTCCCCTTTCAGCCTGATTTTCCGAAAAATCGCCAATAGGCGGGAAGAGCGAGTTTTGGTCGCCCTCCCCGCCCATTGGCTTATGGATGATTGATTTGCTTGCGGATGCCGATTACTCGTACAGTTCCGCCACGCGCTCGTTCATTTCCTCGATGCCTTCATCGACGGAGATTTCGCGCGTCATGATCATGGTGTGTTCTTCGTTCAGGATGGTCTGGATTTCCGCCAGCTTGTCGCTCACGCCGATTTCGATGGAAACCATGCTGGGCAGCAGCGCTTTCTTGGAATTTTCGTCCTGCGGGAAGCCGTCCACAGACGCCAGCACTTCTGCAACTTCCTCAGAGACCCATGCCGGACGGTTGCCGCAGCCAGCGGTGACCTTCGCGCCTTCCGGGCCGCACAGCCAAGAGACGTATTCCCAAGCCAGATCCTTGTGTTCGGACTTCTTGTTGATCATGATACCGGTCAGGTTGCCGAAGGAGGAACCCGCCTGCACATCTTCCTTGTGCGGCAGCGCGGTGATGCCCCATTCAAAGTCGCACAGACCATTCTTGATGTTGTTGATGAGGGTCGCGACGTACCAGTAGCCCATGGGCATCATGGCAGTGTCGCCGGTCTGGAACGCGCCGGAGTAGTGCAGGCCAGCCGCGGTCAGCTCGGTGTACTTGCGGCAGGCATCCGCGTCTTCCAGGGACAGCGCGAGGTCGTAGAAGTACTTCATTTCGTCATACTTGCCGCCCAGCAGCGTGAACTTGCCGTCGTCCACCGCGAAGTTGACGATTGCGGACAGCCAGGTGTGGTAGTGGCAGCCATACTTGCAGTTGCCCTTGCCGGTCATTTCCTTCGCCAGCGCCGCGTATTCCTCCCACGTCATGTCATTGGTGGGGTAAGCCACGCCCGCCGCGTCGAACAGGGTCTTGTTGTAGAACAGCACCCAGAAGTCAGAGCGGAAAGGCAGCGCGTACTGCGTGCCGTCCAGCGCGTAGTTGGGTTCCATGCCCACGAAGCCGGACAGATCGTAGTTGTCCTTGGCAATGTAGTCAGTCAGCGGCTCCGCGAAGCCCTGCTGCGCCCAGTTCATGATGTTGATGTTCTGCTTGACCATGAACAGGTCGCTGGTGTCGCCACCGGAAAGCATCGTGCCAGCCTTGGTGTCCCAGTCCTGAGACGCCACGTCAACGTATTCGATGGTCACACCAGGGTGGGTTGCTTCAAAGGCTTCCTTCTGTGCCTGATAGTACGGCGTCGTGCCGACGTCCCACGCGACGATGGTCAGCGTCGTATTTTCTTCCGCCGATGCGAAGCACGCCATGCTCAGCACCATTGCGACCGCCAGTACCAGAGAGAACAACTTTTTCATGCCTTGGTTCCTCCTCTTGAATCTCTATCTGAACGGGCTCATTCCCGTCCGATCCGGTTTTGAAAGAACGTCGTTTCCGCTTACAATTCTGCTTACAATTCATCATCTCAGCAGTTTGTTGCTTTGACGTTTCTTTGTGACCTTATTATACATTCCAGTTGTGCGTTTGTCAAGCGGTTTTTGAAAAAATGTTTGAAAAGGCTGTTTCCTTTCCATTTACATCATGATTTCTGAAAAATATTTTCACTTGTTTTCTGTAAGCAGCTTGTTTTCTTTCACTCTTTGTGTTATAATGATGTCGGAACAGGAAAGGTTTCTGCCCATGGCGGCAGGGTTACAGCATTTCCCTGCCATCAGGACAGGAAGGAGGTTTTCCCGATGGAAAACGGAAGAATCACGATTTACGACGTGGCGGAGCGCGCGGGTGTCTCCATTGCCACTGTCTCGCGCGCTATGTCCGGCGGCAGCATCTCCGCCAAGTCGCGCCAGAAGGTGCAGGAAGCAATAGAAGCGCTGCACTATCAGCCCTCCACCGCGCATTCGCACCCGCAGGCGCAGGAGAAGCGCACCGGCACGCTCGCGCTGGTCATCGGCGATTTCGACAACCCGTACTGCTCGATGCTGATGCGCGGCGCGGAACTCGAAGCTACCCGCCACGGCTACGCGCTGGAGGTTTTTTGCCACACGCCGGGAACCATCACGAACGACCAGATGATTCGCCGCTTATTGGAGCATCGTCCGGACGGTGTCGCGCTGACGGGCGGTCTGGTGGAAGACGGCCCGGCGGAGGTGATTCTGGACAACTTGAAACGGCTGCACCACGCAATGCCCGTTGTGACGATCGGGCCGCTAATCGAGGGCATGTCCTCCATCAACATCGCGTCGGATTCCTTCGAGGGCGTCCGGAAAGTGATGACACACCTGACGAATCTGGGGCATCGGCGGATTGCGTTCATCGGCGGTCGTCTGAACACTCGCTTTTCCGATGCGCGCATCACGATGTATCGTCAGGAAATGACACGCCTTGGCGTGCCGCCGGAGGAGCAGTATGTTTTCCCCACTGGCTTCACCACGCAGTCCGGCGAAATCGGTGCTGCGCGGATGCTGGCGCAGCTGGCGGACAAGCCCCTGCCGACCGCCATCGTCGCCATCAACGACGTCTGTGCCTTGGGCGTCCTCAGTCATCTGAAAAAGAGCGGCTTCCGCGTCCCGCAGGACATTGCTCTGACTGGCTGCGACAACCTCTTCTTCACGCAGTACCTCGATCCGCCGCTGACGACGGTGGATTTGCGCGCCACCGAGCGCGGCAGTTTCGCGATGGAGGAACTCATCAACGCCCTGAACGGCGGCGACACAACCCCCATCAGCCACAAGCTGGAATGTTCCCTCATCGTCCGCGAAAGCTGCGGCGCAATGCTGGGGAGGGAAAGGTTCCGGTAAAGAAGACCCAAGGGGCGTTGCCCCTTGACCCCACAAGGGAGTTCCTCCCTTGACCCTTCCGCGCGATTGGGTTTGTGACACTTTCAGGCTATGCCCGCGTGTTTATCCGGCGAACCTGCGGTTCGGATTAGATGCTCTGGAATAAACTTCCGGCATCAGTCAAGAAACATGAAACCCCAAGAGTGGCGGCGCCGAAGGAGTCCAGAGGGCGACCGGAAAGCCCTCTGGTTGCTGCGGACAAGTCCAGTTAGTTAGAACCCAAAAGCAATTTGCCCAAAGAACCGAAACAAACTTTCTTTCCCCCGGAACGATGCGCAACACCATCGTTCCGGGCTTTACTTTTGGCTTATTTCATGGTAAGATAAGCTGTCAAAGTATCCAGAAAGCGGGGCTGTACCATGCCTTTTAAGTTCGCCTTCATCGGGCAGGATATTCCGATGCACCTGCCGTTCCTGCTCGTCGATTTCCTCTACGCCGGCAAAGAGGATGGCATTCTCGCGGTGGAGGAGAAAAACGCCGCCATGCGCGATGTCCTCCAGCACTATGCCGAGGCCATTGTCTACGCCAGCGGCCGCAAGGCGCAGATTATCGTTTCCGGTAATCGGCAGGAAGTCCTCATGGGCGCGGACTGCGTCGTTTACGCGGGCGACTGCATGGCGGCGACACGCTTCCGGCAGGATCAGGAGGCCCTCGGCGGCGTGAAGGAGGATGACCCCGGTCTGAGCGATCAGGCGCGCGTCCACGGCGGCATTGAGGGGCTGCTGCATACGCTCCGTCAGGGCGAAGTGGTGCTGGATTTGTGCCGCAATATGCGCGCCGCCTGCCCGAAAGCGATTGTCGTGACGCTGGGGCAGCCTGTTGCCCGCACGACGCAGCTGTTCCTCGGCGCGGGTTTTCAGGCGTATGGGCTGGATGATGCCGCCTATCGCGGAAACACCGTGCCGCGGCTGGCAAAGGCGCTCTTTCGCAAGGAGGATGCGGTCGAGGCGGTCACGGCGGGTCTGCCGGGCTTCTCGTTCCTCGTGTCCCTGCGCGAAAAGGGCAAGAATGTTGATTTGATTCCTGCGCTTCGGCAGATGGCGGAGGAGGACAAGCTCGGCCGCCTGACGCATCGCTGGCTGGGCTGGTACGACGCGATTGCCGTGGGTGACGTGGTACGCCATGCGGAGTTCCTGGCGGCGGAGGAGGACTACATCCCCGAAGAGAACCCGGCGTTCGGCGAGAGCATCGAGAAGCGCAAAGAACGCATTGCCCACATGAACACGATTGGTCACGAGGGGGCAAAAACGCCCGACGGCATGACGGCGCAGCTGATGCTATTGAAGGATACGCCGCCGACGCGCCCTGTTCGCCTTGCGCTGGCGATTCTGCGGAAGGAAACGGCGGTGATTCCGGCGGTTGCGCATCAAAATCGCGGGGAACTGCCGCAGCTGCCGCCGAACGCGATTATCGAAAGCGACCTGCATTTGGCGGACGGCTTGGTGCAGCCGCAGGGGATTCGTGTGCCTGCGCCGCTGGCGGAAATCATGATGGACATCGACGAGACGAACCGCTTAGCTGCCTTGGCGGCGACGGGCGACTGGTCGGCGCTGCGGGAAGCGGTGGAGGTTGACCCGGCGCTGGAAGGGCTGGACAGGCTGTACGTGCAGGAGGTTGTGCGGCGGCTGGTGCAGCTCAATGGGGATGTCTTGTCGAGATTGGTGGATGATGAAGAATTTTAACTGCATGGGGCAGTAAAATAGCTTCATCATTGTTGTGAAGCAGGGGAAATCGCGTCCGCAGACGCGAAATCCCCGCATAAACACGCGGGCATAGCCTGAAAGTGTCACCGACTGAATCGCGCGAAAGGGTCAAGGGACGAAGTCCCTTGCGGAGTCCAGAGGCAGCGCCTCTGGTGGGGTCAGGGGCGAAGCCCCTTGCGCCTCTTAAAAGGAGTTATTATGTTTTTAGCGAATACATGGGAAGATTATGAGGTGCTGGATACGGGCGACGGGGAGAAGCTCGAACGGTGGGGGAATGTCATCTTGCGGCGGCCTGATCCGCAGACGATTTGGCCCAAGGCAGACCCGGCGCTGTGGAAACAGGCGCAGGCGCATTATCACCGCTCGGAGAAGGGCGGCGGCGAGTGGGAGTTTCTGACCCGCCTGCCGGAACGCTGGACGATTCAGCATCAAGATTTGCGGTTTTACGTCCGCCCGACGGGATTCAAGCACACGGGGCTTTTCCCGGAACAGGCGGCGAACTGGGTGTGGATGGGCGACCTCATCCGCAATAGCGGGCGCAAGGATATCCGCGTATTGAACCTGTTCGGCTACACCGGCGGCGCGACGCTGGCTTGCATGGCGGCGGGCGCGCACGTCACCCACGTCGATGCCGCGAAGGGCATGATTCAGTGGGGCAAGGAGAACCGCGAGTTATCGAAGCTGCCGGAGGAAAGGAGCCGCTGGATTGTCGAGGACGCGCTGCGGTTTGTGCAGCGGGAAATCCGCCGCGGCAACACCTACGACGGCATCCTGATGGATCCGCCGAGCTACGGGCGCGGGCCGTCGGGCGAGGTGTGGAAGCTGGAAAACGAGCTGTTTGGGCTGGTCGATACGAGTGCAAAGGTACTCTCCGACAAGCCGCTGTTTTTCCTCATCAACAGCTACACGACGGGCTTTCAGGCCAGCGTCCTCAGCAATATGCTGGTGAAGTGCGTCAGCAGCCGCCATGGGGGCATCATCGACGCGCAGGAGCTTTGCCTGCCGGTGACGACGGGCGGCGTGCTGCCCTGCGGCGCAAGCGGAAGGTGGTCGGCCAAATGAACGAATTCCCGCTGCATCAGCTGGCGAATATCGACGTGCAGTACGAGGATAACCACGTCATCGTCGCTGTCAAGCCGCCGAATATGCTCTCGCAGGCGGACAAAACGGGCGACACCGACATCCTTTCGCAGCTCAAGGAGTACATCAAAATCAAGTACAACAAGCCCGGCGCGGTGTATCTGGGGCTGGTGCATCGGCTGGATCGCCCGGTTGGCGGGCTGATGGTCTTTGCGCGCACGAGCAAGGCGGCGTCCCGGCTGTCTGCGCAGATGCGGGAGCACGAGATGGGACGCGAGTACCTCTGCGTCGTCGAGGGGCGCGTCAAAGACCGCTTCACCTGCATCGACTACCTGAAAAAGAACGAGTACCTCAACAAGGTCGAAATCTGCGACGCGGACGAGAAGGGCGCGCAGCTGGCGATGCTGTCCGGCGAGTGCCTTGCGCGCAAGAACGGCACGGCGCTGTGTGCCATCCGCCTGCAAACGGGGCGGAATCACCAAATCCGCGTGCAGATGGCGAACATGGGCGCGCCGCTGTGGGGCGACAATAAGTACGGGCGCGGCATTGCGGGGCAGCAGATTGCCCTGTGGGGCTACCGGCTGGTGTTCGAGCATCCGACGCGCAAGGAAATTATGACCTTCCAGAACCTTCCGTGCGGCTCCATCTGGAACTGCTACGCCGAAGAACTGACCGACATGGCCATCCGCTTCAACAACTCTGCCGAAGCGATTTTGAACCCCGACATCCCGGACAACGGAGGAATTGAGCCGTGACACAACCTTTTTCCTATGAACTCAAGCACATCTGCAAGCAGTCTGGCGCGCGGCTGGGCGTGCTGCACACGCCGCACGGCGACATTCAAACGCCGATTTACATGCCCGTCGGCACGGCAGCGTGCGTGAAAGCCATGACGCCCCGCGAGATGGAGGAAATCGGCACGCAGATTCTGCTGTCGAACACCTACCACCTGCACCTGCGCCCCGGCGAAAACCTCGTGCAGGAGGCGGGCGGCCTGCACAACTTCATGGACTGGCATAAGCCGATTCTGACCGACAGCGGTGGATTCCAAGTGTTTTCGCTCGCCGGCATCCGCACGATTAAGGAGGAGGGCGTGACGTTCCAGAGCCATCTGGACGGTTCGCGCCACTTCATCGGGCCGGAAGAGTCGATGGATATCCAGCAGAAGCTGGGGTCGGATATCTGCATGGCGTTCGACGTGTGCAGCCCGTACCCCTGCGATTACAACACCGCGAAAATCAACATGGAGCGCACCCACCGCTGGGCGGAGCGCTGCAAGAAGCACCACACGAAGGAAGATCAGGCGCTGTTCGGCATCGTGCAGGGCGCGTTCTACAAGGATCTGCGCATCGAGAGCGCCAAGACGCTGGCGGATATGGACTTCATCGGCTACGGCATCGGCGGATTGTCTGTCGGTGAGCCGAAGCCCGTGATGTACGAGATGCTGGATGAAATCGCGCCGTACATGCCGGTCAACAAGCCGCGCTACTTGATGGGCGTTGGTACGCCGGACTGCCTGCTGGAAGGCGTGTTGCGCGGCGTGGATATGTTCGACTGCGTGCTGGCGACGCGAATCGCCCGCAATGGCACGGTGCTGACGAGCAAGGGACGCGTCGTCGTCAAGAACGCGCAGTACGCGCACGATTTCGGCCCGATTGACGCCGAATGCGACTGCTACGCCTGCCAGCATTTCTCCCGCGCGTATGTGCGCCACCTGCTCAAGGCGGGTGAAATCACCGGCGGACGGCTTGCGTCGATTCACAACCTGCGCTTCCTGATTCACCTGATGGAGCAGATTCGCGAAGCCATTGCCAACGACTGCTTCCTTGATTTCCGCAAAGAGTTCTATTCCAAGTACGATATGTCCCGTAATTTCTGATGTTTCCTTGCACTCCCGCGCCGAACGTGGTGCGGGGGTGTTTGTCGTTTTTGGAAAAGTGGCGGAAAATCGCGAAAAAGTGGACTACCATGCAACCGCACTTCGTGGTATGCTAAAAATGCCGAAGAAATTCGGGACAGGCATCGAATACACCGGTTACGCGACGCCTGCCGCGGAAAGCCCGCCCCCTTCCACTTATTGCGGTTTGCTTTCCGCCCCACAAAAGACACGCTCCGGACGCAGCCTGCACCGCTATGCGTCCGGAGCAGGTTGTTTCAAGGATGAACAATGGGCAAGGGGAGGAAATAGAGGATGTACATTCTGATTGAACTGGTGTCGGAAGCTGATGGAAGCGGACTGGTGTTTATATGCATCCTGCTGATTGTTTTGGCATTAGTATTCGGAGCATATATTTCCATGACGTGGATGCTTGCACCGCTTGCTCTCACAATGGCATTGCTGAAAACTGCATATTGGTGGATTTTGCTGCTCCTTGCGGGCATCGGAATTATTGCGAACTGGGTGAGCGCAAAACGCGCAAGAAAGATATGGAATCCCGAACTCGCGTTGTGTATGGCATGTGCAAGCGCAATGATTTTGGTGGCAATTGCAATGATTGATGCAGTCGTTCATGCAATCAATAATCAGCCCCAAATGAGTGTCTTGGAAGGGATACTGATGGTTGTGTTGGGTATTCCCATACTTGCATTTTTCTTGTATCCAATCTTCAGCACACTGATGGCGCTTACTGCCGTGACAACCATTGCATGCGGCTATAAGCCGTTTGTTGGGGCAATTTGCTCTGCGGGAAGTGTTGCTGCGTCCGCCATTGCACTGCAAGGGCTGGTGGAAGGTGTAGCAAAACTGTTTGGCGGAACAGCGGATGATGTCTTACTCAATTTAGATGCCCTTGAAACCTTCTTTAGCGGAATGCCTGATATGTCAAGCGTGACGGAGCAATTGCAGTCTATTGTGGATGTAATTGCAAGTGTCCCGGTGTGGATTCGCTTTTTCGCCGGATTAGCCGTCGCAGTGGGGTGCATCTTTGGCGAAAAACACTGCGCTGACGGCAAGCGATTATTCAACTAAAAAATGCATGTGCCCCCTTGCCAATCCCTCGAAAATGCGCTACAATGAGTTTGACATAACAAACTCATTCGCGAAAGCAAGGGGAGGCAAGCTCATGAAGTATGCAGGAATGCCGATGGGCATGTGGATGCTGTTCCATCGCTCGTTTACGCATCAGCTGATGGCGGTGCTGGGGCAGTCGGCGGAATCCGCCAAGGCAACGGAGAAGGCAGCGAAGCAGGAGTATCGGCGGATTATCGCGCGCGTGCCGGATTTTGAGCCGGGCGACCGCTTCCAGATGAACCTCGTCAACTGCGCGATGCTCTGCGCGTATGTGCTGCATATGCCCAAGCGCCCGACCGTGCAGACGCTGACGGATTACTACGCGAAGTCCATGATGACGCCCGCGATGCGCTGGTTCTGCCGCAAGAGCGGGAAGAACAAGTTCTCTGACAAGGACATTGCGGGGATGAAACAGGCGGAGAAGCTACGCGCCGCCGACCGCAACCCCTACTCGTGGAACATGGACTATCTGCCCTATGCGGATGGCAGCGGCTACGAGGCGCGGTTCTATAAGTGCGGCATCTGTGTGCTGACGAAGGAGCTGGGGCTGTATGACCTCACGCCCGCCATGTGCCGACTGGATTACACGATGGCGGAAGCGGGCGAAGCGTCGGACTTCGTGCGCGAATACACGCTGGCATCCGGCGGACCGTACTGCGACTGCGGGTATCATAAGAAGCAGAAATAACGAAAACGTCCCGTTCCAATGGCGGAAGGGGACGTTTTCTGACGGTTTCAGCTTTTGCAGCATCATTTCCCTGATTTCAAGCAGAATATTCCCTTAGTCGGTTGATATTTCCCTTATTTTATGGCATAATTTAAGGGAAACGAATGGGAGGTAAGGCAATGAGAGAATTTCGTTACGCAGCGATTCGAGCGCAGAAGTGGGATTCTGAGGTTGTGGGTCTGATTGCCGCCATCTATAAGGAAGCCGGGAAGCAAGAGCTGTATCTTCGGCAGCGCCCAGAGGGAATGGAAAAGCTGATAGAAATCGCGAAGATTCAGAGTACAGAGGCTTCCAACGCCATCGAGGGTATTGTGACCACCAGCACGCGCATTCGCCAGCTGGTGGAAGAGAAGACCACGCCGCGCAACCGCGATGAACAGGAAATTGCCGGATACCGTGACGCGCTGAACGTCATTCATGAGAATTTCGACGTTATTCCGATTACCCGCAATTACATCCTTCAGCTGCACAAAATCCTTTACAGCCATATGAATAATCCCATGGCTGGTCAGACAAAGAGCGTACAGAACTACATCAGCGCCACATATCCGGATGGGCATACCGAGACGCTGTTCACGCCCCTTGCGCCCTTTGAAACGCCGGAAGCACTCGACTGCATCTGTGCGGAATATAATCGCGCTATCGGCAATCTGGAAGTGGAGCCGCTGATTCTTATCCCGATTTTCATTCACGATTTCCTGTGCATTCATCCCTTCAACGCCGGCAATGGTCGAATGAGCCGCCTGCTTACCACGCTGCTGCTGTACCGCAGCGGCTTCTATGTGGGCAAATATATCTCACTGGAAGCCAAAATCGCGAAAAACAAAGACCTTTACTACGATGCGCTTCGCCAGTCGCAGACGGGATGGCACGATGGCAAGGAAGATGCGATTCCTTTTATCAAGTATCTGCTGGGTGTCATCCTTTCTGCTTATCGCGATTTTGAGGGACGTTTTTCCCTCGTGGAGAAGAAGCAGTCTGCGTTTGAAATGGTGAGTCAGGCTACGCTCCATAAAATCGGTCGATTTACCAAGCAGGATATTCGGGAACTGTGCCCTTCCCTGAGTATCAGCTCCGTCGAAGGCGCACTTCGCAAGCTGGTCGCATCTGGCGAACTGGTTCGAGAAGGGAGCGGAAAGAGTACCCGCTATTACCGGATTAACTGATAGCAAAACGTCCCTTTCCATTGCCGGAAGGGGACGTTTTTGTTTGCTTATCCGCGCACGAGCGCCTTATCAGTGAATTTGGGGAATACCATATGCACCAGCGCGAACAACCCGCCGCCAATCGTCCCGCCCGCGAAATTCAGCAGAACGTCGTCCACATCCGTCATGCGCTGGATGAACAGCTGGCACGTTTCGATGCTCAAGGGCAGCAGCAGGCACATCAGCGAAAGCCGCAGCGGATGGCGATACCGCTTCCACAGCAGCGGCAGGAAGAAGCCGTAGGGGATGAAGAGCAGGATGTTCCCCCAGATGTTAATGAGCATCTCCTCATGCCGGGCGTACCGCAGCTGCCGCGTAATGGTGCGGAACAGCCGCAGCTGAATGCCCTCGCCCGTCCGCAGCCGATGCAGCGCGGACGCCAGCATATCCCCCGGCGCAGCCCATGTGCCACGCAGCACCAGACACAGCAGCGAAAACAGCAGCGCCGCGAACGCCATCAGGCAGCCTTCGTGCAGGCTCCAGTGCTTCCATGGGCGGCGAATGATGCACCATAGGGGCAAAAACACCGCCATCAGCAGGAAATACCGATTGATGTACGCGCTCATGCTTCGATGCCGGACAACGCCTGCGCGAGGTCGGCAATCAGGTCGTCCTTGCTCTCCAGTCCGACGCTGATGCGTACCATGCCCGCCGGAATGCCCGCAACTGCCAGCTGCTCCTCGGTCATCTGCCGATGGGTGGAGGTCGCCGGATTCAGGCAGCACGTCCGCGCGTCGGCGACGTGCGTCTCAATCGCCGCCAAAGTCAGCCGTTTCATGAATGCCTCCGCAGCGGGACGTCCGCCCTTCAAGACAAACGATACCACCCCGCAGCCGCCGTTCGGCATGTACTTCATCGCGCGGGCGTAGTACGGGCTGGACGGCAGGTGCGGATAGCTGACAGACGCCACCTGCGGTTGTTTTTCGAGGAACTGCGCGACTGCCATCGCGTTCTCGCAGTGGCGCGGCATCCGCACATGCAGGCTCTCCAACCCCAGATTGAGGATGAACGCATTCTGCGGGGACTGCACGCAGCCCAAATCGCGCATGAGCTGGCTGGTGCATTTGGTGATGTATGCCCCCGCATTGCCGAATTTCTCGGCGTAGGTGATGCCGTGGTAGCTTTCGTCGGGCGTGCAGAGCCCCGGATACTTCTCCGCGTGCGCCATCCAGTCGAAATTGCCGCTGTCCACGATGACGCCGCCGAGCGCAGCGCCGTGGCCATCCATGTACTTTGTCGTCGAGTGGGTCACAATGTCCGCGCCCCAGCGAATCGGCTGGCAGTTGACGGGCGTGGGGAAGGTGTTGTCCACAATCAGCGGAACGCCGTGCCGATGCGCCGCCTGAGCGAATTTCTCAATGTCCAGCACGGTCAGTGCGGGATTGGCAATCGTTTCGCCGAACATGGCGCGCGTGTTCGGGCGGAAGGCGCGGTCAAGCTCGTCGTCCGTCGCGTTGGGGGAGACGAAAGTGGACTCAATTCCCATCTTCTTCAGCGTCACGGCAATCAGGTTGAACGTGCCGCCGTAGATGGAGGACGACGCGACGATGTGGCTGCCTGCCTCGCAGATATTGAACAGCGCCATAAAGTTCGCTGCCTGCCCGGAGCCGGTCAGCATGGCTGCGCTGCCGCCCTCCAGCGCCGCGATTTTCGCCGCAACGTGGTCGCACGTCGGGTTTTGCAGGCGGGAATAGAAATACCCGGACGCTTCGAGGTCAAAGAGCTTGCCCATGTCCTCGCTCGTGGCGTATTTGAAGGTGGTGGACTGGATAATCGGAATTTGGCGCGGCTCGCCGTTGCCGGGCGTGTAGCCTGCCTGAACACACTTGGTTTCAATGCGGTAATCGGACATGGGAAAAGCCTCTTTTCTTATGGCACTACCGCACAATTCGTCGGCAGCGCTGGCGATGCCTTTTCTGCCATCTGCTTCTTGCAGAAATCTCGATTTACCTCCAGTAAACCTTCGATTTCTGCAATCGCATCTGACAAAAAATGCATTCGCCATCGCACCAACTCATTTGTGCGGTATTGCCTTATGATTGTGGGTTATCGAAGTTCAATGTCTTCCACCGGGTAGATCTTCTCGTTCGGCTGCACCGTCCCTGCCGTCAGCAGGGGCAGGTGATGGCGCGTGTCGCCGCCCGGACGCGGGTCACGCCGCGTAATCGGCAGGTGCTTGCGCCGGTCGGGTTTTTGCAGGCGGCGGTTGTACAGCCCCGGCATGTCCTGTGTCACCATGTCATGCGGCAGCTGCTCCACCGTCATGCGGCGCGGCGGATCGCCTGAACGCCAGATGAACGGCACAAAATCCTGAATTCCGTTCATGACGATATAGAAATATGTGCCGATGTACCCCTCTTCGGGATGCGCCATCATGTAGTGCGGGCAGGTCATCAGCGCTTTTGCCGCGTCGATGAACGAAAGCAGCCCGAAGTGGTCGATAATGCGCTGCATGGCGTTCGCCTCGTCCGACACTTGCCCCATGTCAATCGGATGCCCGGTCACGGACTCGTATGCCGCCGCTGCCTTCTGGTTCAGCCCGCGGACAAAATCCTCCGCATCCGCCTTTTCCAGCGCGCGGTCAAGCGGCAGGAAGCCGCCCAGTCCCAGCATTTTGAGGAAATCCGCCCCGCTGACGCGCCCCAGCGCCATCAGCAGCGCCATGCCGCCGATGATGCACGTCGGCGTATCGACCATCTTCCAGAGAACGGGGCGGATTGCCAGCCGTGCCTGCACGGATTTCTCGTCGCGCTTCCAGTTGTAACAGCTTTTGCGCAGATTCTCCGTCGCCTGATATTTCAGGCACATGCCGAGGTGCACCGCCGCGCCGCAGTGGGGGACAAGGTCGTCGCTGTTGAGGACGTTATACAGCGGATAGGCGGATGGGTCGCGAACCGCCCTCCCCGCCATCACCGTGGGGGACGCGAAGCCGTAGCCGATAAGGTTGCGCGCGGAGATGCCCGTTTCGTTCATCTTCAGGTGCGCGTACACCTGCATCATTGCCGCGCCCTGGCTGTGCCCACAGACCCAGAGGACGAAGCGGCTGTTCGGGCTGCGCATGTTCTGCAGAATGTCGCGCAGGGTGAGCTTTTCCAGCCCCAGCTCTTCCGCTGTTTCCGGAAAGGAAATTTTCTCCTCATTCGCCTCGAACTGCCGCGCGAGTTCCAGGAAGCCGCGGTGCATCCCGTCCTGCGTTGTCATGCGGAAATTGCTGAACCAGTCGTAGAAGCGCGAACCCGTGCCCATGAACCCAACCGCGACGACGTAGCGCCCGTCCAGCGCGGGATGGAGCATCACGACCGCCTTGCCGGTGGTGTTATTGCTGCTGCTCAATCGCAGCGCGCCCAGCATCTGTCCCAGCGCGCTGACGGGTTTCAGGCGCGCGCGCACCCAGTATTTCCGCCACTCGGCGCTCAAGGGATTGTTCGGCGGCAGGGCAGTCAGTTCGCCATCCACCTGAATGGTCACGTCGCGCCAACCGGCTTCGACCCACGGCTCAATCGCCATGCCATACGCGGCGCTGGCGAGTTCGGCGCTCATGCACAGCGCTTCCTCGGACAGCGGCGGGCGCAGCTTGCCCCACGGGTCATGCGTCCATGGAAGCAGCAGCGATGCTGTCTGGGACAAATCGACGCCGGTTAGTGTCGTGGGTTTCTTTTCCGCTTGCTCCATCCTTCGCTCCTTTCCTTGCTTTCAGCATGGTGTATGCTGGTGATGATGTATAAGCAACTTGTTTTTGTTTGATGCAGGGGTTTCGCGCCTGCGGGCGCGACCAGAGGGCTTTGCGGTCGCCCTCTGGACTGCTTCGCCCGCCTTCGGAAGTTACAGTTTGGTTATTTTAGTTGTTTTATTTTGATGACCCCAAAGAACACTAACTAAAAAACTTTCGGTAAAGCTCAAGAAACATGGGAGTGCGCACCGAAGGTTTCCAAAGGGTGATCGCAGACGTTCGTCTGTTTTCATTGCCCTTTGGTCGCCTCCGCAGAGGCGAACCTCCTGCGCCGAATGCAATCCTGCGCCACAGGATTACACAGTTTGCCCATCATCCCCGCGGCGGAAATCCACCGCAAGCAGCTCCTCGCGGCTGATGACCTGCGTCCGCGGCGAACGGGTCGTCACGAACGACACCTGCTTGTCGTCGTAGCTCACAATGTGCGCATTGACCTGAAACAGCCGCCCATCCCGCATGAACATCAGGCGTATCACCCGGTCATGCTCCACCGCGAAGCGCAGCAGACGCTCCATTGCCCATGTCCTCCGTTTCCGATGATGGATGCACGGCGTAAATCGTCGCTTCCCAGTTGCTGAATACGCGTGTGAACAGGCGGTCAAGCGTATCCGTATCCACCGCATAGCTGCTCCGCTCGTAGCTGCTGACGTAGATGTAGTCCACATCGTACTTTTCCAGCAGGTCAAGATTCGCTTCCGGGTCGGTGTAGAAGTTCGCAATGTCCATCTTGCGCTCACTCGTGTCCAGCCCGTGGTAGTACAGCCACAAATCCGGCCCGCAGACGATGTTCTGCCCGGCGATGGACGCAATCGGGTTCAGGTGCTGCGTCCCGGTCATGTAGGTGGAATGCTCCGGCGTGTTGTCGCGGGCAAATTCCCCCGCCTCCACCGCCGACGCGGAAAACGCCTGATAGTTGCTGACGCACTCGCGCCAGAGCGTCAGCCCCGCGGACAGGAACACCGCAATCGCCGTCACGAACGCCAGCGCCCCGCGCCCACGCATCCCTTTCAGCCGATGCCAGACCTCACGGCACCAGTCCGCCACAATCATGCAGCAAAGCAGCCACGCCAGATACATCAGCTTGTTGTTGTCGTAGATGTTCGGCTGAAAGCGCACCAGCTCCACCGCAAGGATAATCGGCAGCGCGCCCGCGAACAGCCGCCGATGCTTCGGATTTCGCTCGAACAGCGCCAGAATCAGCATCAGAAACGGCAGACCGATGTTCTTCAGGTAGAACCAGAAGTACAGGTCGCGGAACGCAAATTCACCGTTTGATTCATACCCGTTGACCCAGTTGAGCCAAATTTGCAGGAAGCTGTTCCCACTGCCCGTGCCTTGGAACACCTGCTCGAACGTGAAGCAAATCAGCTGCGGCGCGCTCAGCACCACGGCGATTACGCCATACGAGAGATACCACTGCAATTGCGTCCAGCGCTCTTTGTCGTGAATCAGGTCGTACACCATCATGCCCAGCGAGCAAAGCCCCAGCGCGAGGAACGAATGCGTGTGAATCAGCGGCAGCGCGCCTGCCCAGACCGCCAGCAGTCCCGTTTGCCGAATCCGCTGCGCAAACGCCGGGCGCTTTTCCGGCGCAAAGGACGTAAACAGCAGATAAAAGCACGGCAGCGCCATGCACCACCCGCCGAGGAGCGTCCGCTGCGGAACCATCAGGTCGGCGATCACGTTTGACCAGCGCAGGTTGTACGGCGTCGGCTGATTCGTCGGCGTGGCGTAGTAGCCGTCAAGAATTTCGCGGATTCGCTCGATGACCGTGCTGAACGGATTGTTCAGTGTGCCACCCGCAAGGTCAAAGTTGTACAGGAAGCCCAGACCGCCGTTCAAGAAAAACAGCAGCGTCGCGAGGATAATCGTCTTTTTCCCGGCGGTCATCTCCCGCGCCAGCACCATCACGCCCGTGAAGCACAGTGCCATCATCAATGTACCCGGCACGACAATCGCCCATTCCAGCGAGAAGCCCATTAGGTACAGCGACGTAGACAGGCTGTCCGTCAGGAAGGGATACGACAGCCGCTGACCGGGGAAAAGCGCGTAATCCGGCGGAAAAGCAGCGTTTTTCAGTGACGTGATGAACGACATGTGCATCGGCAAATCGCCGTAAGTGCTCTGCCCGACCCACCAGCCGCCGTCACTTCCGACGCGCAGGCAGTGCGTGTATTGCAGATACCCCGACAGCAGCGTCAGCGGCAGCACGACCATCAGCATCTGCCCGGCCAGCTGCTTTTCCCGCGCATCCCACTTTTTCGCCGGCGAAGGGTCGCGCAAAAAGAAGCACCCCGCCGTCAGCCCTGCCAGCGGAATCAGCGCCAGCAAATGCGCCGTCCATGTGAAATCCACCGCGAACGCAATCAGCGCCGGAAGCCACATCATCAGCAGCAGCCCCAAGCTGACGCCGAGCCACACGCGCGTGAGCAGCGACTTCCGCGGCAGCAGGAATCGCACGCATGTCCACCCCGCCGCGAGAAACACAAGCAGATACAAAACGCCAAGGAATGCGGTCATGAAGGAACTCCCTTCCAACAAAATGGTATACCAAAATAAAAAAGCTGCGATAAAAACCAAGTAACAGGTACGAGCCGAAGCCGAAGGGGTCGAGGGGGCGACCGCAGACTTCGTCTGTTTTCACTGCCCCCTCGTCGCGTCTGCAGACGCGATTCCCCCTGCGGCAAAAAAACATTTTATGCTGAATGATTACGCCTGAAAATACTGATTCAGCAGCTTGACGCCACCCTCGACATCGCGAAGGTCAACCACTTCGCACGCCGAATGCACATACCGGCACGGAATCGACAGCGTGCACACCGGAATCCCGCCGCGGCTGGTCTGCATCGCGGACGCATCCGTCCCGCCGAACGGCAGCACCTCGCGCTGGGTCTTCACACCCGCCTGCGCACCCGCCGCCAGCAGCGCTTCCCGCAAATCCGGATTCGAGATGCTCCCGTGATCCATCACCTTCACGGCAATGCCCTCGCCGAGCTTAATGTCCGGCTGCTTCGTGCTGGGGGTGTCGCCCCACGCGGTCACGTCAATGGCAATGCCCTTGTCCGGCGCTTTTGCGAACGACGCCACCTTCGCGCCGCGGCAGCCGACTTCCTCCTGCACGGAGAAAACGGCAATGATGGTTTGCTTCGTCGCGCCGACGGTTTGCAGGAAGCGAATCAGCAGTGCGCACGCCGCGCGGTCATCCATTGCGGGGCTTGCGACGCGGTTCGCGCCCAGCTGGAAGCAGTCGTTCGCGTACACGCACACGTCGCCAATCTGCACCATCGTCTCGGCGTCCGCCTTGTCCTGCGCGCCGATGTCCACAAACAAGTCCTTCATCGCCGTGTCCTTGCTCACTTCGGACACCACAACACCCTGCACGCCATTCGGGAACGACACATGCCGCGTCAGGCTCATGGTCGGGCTGATGCCGCCGACGTTCGTCACGCGCAGGAAGCCCTCTTTCTCAATGCCCGTGACGATGTAGCCGATGTGATCCATGTGCGCGGACAGCATGATTTTCTCCGGATTCGCCTCCGTGCCGTTCTTCACGCAAATCAGATTGCCCAGCGCATCCGTCTCGATGCTGTCCACATACGGCGCAACCTCTTCCCGGATGACCGCCGCTACCGGCTCTTCCAGTCCCGACGGCGCGACCGGTTTGAGCACCTTCTTCAACAATTCCAACATAATTATTCTCCTTTACTTGAGGGAGGCGCAAGGGGCGTTGCCCCTTGACCCCACAAGGGACGCTGTCCCTTGACCCTGCAAGGGTCTTCGACCCTTGACCCATTTTCGCGATTGAGTTGCTGACACTTTCAAACAGTTTGCGCGTGCTGCTCCAACCTCATCCGTCGCTGCGGCGACACCTTTCCCAAGGGGGAAGGCAAGGAAGATTGCGCACATCCAAAACCTTCCCCTCTGGGGAAGGTGGCTGAGCGAAGCGAAGTCGGATGAGGTCGCCCGCGCTTACAGTGCTTTCACCAGCGCCTTCACCAGCGCAAACTGGCTCTCCACATCCGACAGCTTCACCACCGACGACGGCGAGTGAATATACCGGCACGGTACGCTCAGCACCACCACCGGCACACCCTCCCGCGCGCGCTGAATCGCGCCGCCGTCGTTGCCGCCGGATACGCTGTGCTTCACCTGATGCGGAATGTTCTCCTGCTTCGCCACGTCCAGCGCCTTGCGGAACAGCGCTCGGTTCGCAATTGACGCGCCATCCATGAACGACACCGCGACACCCTGTCCGGCTTCGCAGACGTGCGCAGTCTCCGGTACGTCGCCGAGGTCGTTGCACGTCGTGCCTTCCAGCACAATGCCGATGTCGGGTTCCTGCTGGAATGCTGCCCCCTTCGCGCCGCGGCAGCCGACTTCCTCTTCGGACACAAAGCAAGCCACGAGGTCAACCGGCAGTTCTTCTTGCAGCAAACGCAGCAGCGACAGGCAGCCGACGCGGTCGTCGAATGCCTTGCCGCACGCGAAGCCATCGCCGTATTCCACATAGGGCGTATCGAAGGAGATGTACGTCCCCATCGGGGCTTTACACTCGGCCTCGTCCTTGTTCTTCGCGCCAATGTCCACCAGCAGCTCATCCATCGAAAGCACATGCTTGCGCTCGGCGGCGGATTGCAGGTGAATCGGCACAGCGCCGATGACGCCGGGCAGCTTGTCGTCCCCGACGGTGACGCGCTTGGAAACCAGCACGCGCGGGTCGATGCCGCCTGCCGCGGCAATGCGCAGGTAGCCATCCTCCGTGGCGGAGGTGACAATCAGCCCCACTTCGTCCATATGCGCGCTGACCATCACGCGCTTGCGGGGCGCGTCGCCCGTGCCTTCCTTCACGACAACGACGTTGCCCATGCGGTCGAGGACGGGCGCAAAGCCCAGCTTTTTCAGCTCATCCAGCAGAAAGCGGCGAATCGCCTGCTCATGCCCGGAGGGAGCGTTGATTTCCGTCAGTGTCTTCAAATCCATAGGTCATCCTCCCAGCTTTCGTCGAGTTCCGCGACGAAATTCGCCAGCAGACGCGCGCCCTCTTCCAGCGTGTTCAGGTCAATCGTTTCCACCGACGTGTGCATGTACTTTTCTGGCAGGCTGAGCAGCACGCTCGGCACACCCGCGCGGGACAAGCCGATTTCGTCCGCGTCCGTGCCGGTGGAGCGGCGTGCGACGTTCGCGTTCAGCTTCACATGGTGCTTTTTCGCGCAGTCGATGAGCCGCTGATTGAGCTTCGGCTGCACAAACGGCCCGTGCGTGACAATCATGGCGTCAATCGGCAGGGCAGAGCGCGGCGGACAAGTCGGCGTTTCAGCAAAATCGACGTCCAGCACGACAGACAAATCCGGATCAATCGCGAAAGCGGAGGTCATTGCGCCGCGCCCGCCGACTTCCTCCTGCGACGAGCAGACGAAATACACATCCGCGTCGCAGACCAGCTTTTGCAGCATTTCCGCCGCGCGCAGCAGAATCGCCACGCAGGAGCGGTCATCCAGCGTTTTCGATGCGAACTGATCGTTGAGCAATTCGCGGGCAGGCCCGTCGAAGGTCACCAAATCGCCGATGCGAACGAGTTCCTTCGCGCGTTCGGCGCTCATGCCAATGTCCACATGCAGGTTGTCCAGCGTGTAGTTGTTCTCGCGGTCGGCGGCGCTCATCAGGTGCGGCGGCAGCGCGCCGATGGTGCCGAACAGCTTCTCGCGCCCATGCACCCACACGCGGCTCGCGGGGAGAATGCGCGGGTCAACCCCGCCGACATTGCCCAAGCGCAGGCTGCCGTCATCCTCAATATGCGTTACCATCAGGGCAATTTCGTCCAGATGGGCGCACAGCATAATTTTCGGTCCGTTGCCCTTTTTGTGCGCAATCACGCTGTACATCGCGTCCACCGTCACCTCGTCCACCAGCGGACGGAATTGTTCGGCAAAGTACGCGCTGACCTGCGCCTCATGCCCGCTGACACCCGGCAGCGCCGTTACGTCGGCAAGCAGTTTCTTGACATCCATCGTATGCCTCCTTCGATTGTGAAGAATCTACCGATTATATTATAGCATATTTCCTTTCTGATGTGAAGAGGAAGATGATTAGCCGCGACAAACAGCGATTTCTTGCCCGTTTGTCTTGCATGACGCGGCAGGGTGTGCTATACTGAAAATGTTTACTTGCCTGCTGCGAGCAAAGGAGTTTGCCATGCCAACGATTGATATGCAGGACACGAATCGCCGCGCGATTGTGGCGCTCGACGCAGGCGATATTTTCCACGCCGAACGGCTTTTTGCCCGCAATTATCGTGCCCACCCGTGCCTAATGACGGCGCTGAACTACGCGAACTTTCTGGGCGACTGCCATCATCTGTCGGGGCAGGGAATCGCCGCGGAGCTTGTGGGCGGAGGCGGAAGCGCTGCTGGCGCGGATGTATGCCGCGAGTTTCGCGCGGGAAGTGCCGGTTTTCTCGGACGACGCGCTGATTGCCTGCCGACAGGGCAGCTACGTCTTTGACCCGTCGATTCACCACCTGACGCGCAACGCATGCCACTTCATCGGCTGCCCGATTCATGGCGAAAGCGCGGAATGAGCTGATTTTCGGATACTGCCAATATAGGTTTTCCAAAAAACAACATGCGCTGACATCCAAGTATGAAAGTGGCGACGCCGAAAGGGTGTCGGGGGCGAGCGGAAAGCCCCCGACTCGCGTCCGCAGACGCGAAATCCTCTGCATGACAGCGCAATTTATGTAGAAAAGCCATCCGCAAAATCGACAAAAGAAAGGAGTACCCCGACGATGTACGAAGAATTGCAGCAGTGGATTGACGAGAGCCGCCGCATCGTGTTTTTCGGCGGCGCAGGTGTCTCGACGGAGAGCGGCATTCCCGATTTCCGCTCGCAGGACGGACTGTATCATCAGCAGTTCGCCTATCCGCCAGAGGAAATTCTGTCCCACACCTTTTTTGCGCGCCATCCGGAGGAGTTTTACCGCTTCTATCGCGCGAAAATGCTCCCCTTGGACGCGCAGCCGAACGACGCACACCGCTTTCTGGCGCAGCTGGAAGCCGGCGGGCGTTTGACGGCGGTCATCACGCAGAATATCGACGGCTTGCACCAGAAGGCAGGCAGCAAAACGGTGCTGGAACTGCACGGCAGCATCCACCGGAATTATTGCCTGAAGTGTGCGCGCTTTTTTCCGCCGGAGTACATCCGGGACAGTGAAGGCGTGCCGAAATGCCCCTGCGGCGGAATCATCAAGCCGGACGTTGTGCTGTACGAGGAAGGGCTTGATGATGCGACAGTTCGCGCGGCGGTGCGCCAATTGCAGCAGGCGGAACTGCTTATCGTCGCAGGAACAAGCCTGACGGTGTATCCGGCGGCGTCGCTGCTGCGGTTCTTCCGCGGGCGGCACATCGTTCTTATCAACCGCGACGCAACCCCGCTGGACAATCAGGCGGATTTGGTGCTGCATGAGCGCGTGGGCGAGGTCTGCCGCCATCTGCGCCCGACGCCATTGGAGGTGGGGGAATGACGACGTTGGAGACGCTCTTTTCGCCCATGCAGAAGGAGAAACTGCGTCAAGCGGCATTGGTGCGCACATCCTGCCGGAGCTTTGCGGGTGCGCCCGACACGGCGGCGTTCGCGGCGCTGTCCTACGTCGTCGGTCGGTGCGCGCTGCCCGGTGCGCGCTTGGTGCTGACACCGGTGGACGAATCGCTGTTTACCGGCACGATTCTGGGCATGGGGCGCATCACGGGCTGCAAAATGGCGGCGGTGGTCATCGCCTGCGGGACGGAAGCGCTCTGCCGCGTGAATGCCGGGATTCTGGGCGAAGCGTTCGTGCTGGAAGCGACGGCGCTGGGACTGGGGACGTGCTGGGTGAGCGGCACATACCGCCGCAAGCAGATTCGCCTGCCGATGCAGGAGAACGAAACGGTACTTGCGGTGATTGCGGTCGGTGTGCCGGAGAAGCCGCTTCAAGCGCCGGAGAATCGCCGCCGGAAGCCGCTCGACAAGCTGATGAACGCCGTTCCCGCGGACGGCATGATGCTGGATGCGGCGAAGCTGGTGCAAATTGCGCCGTCGGCAATGAACATGCAGCCGTGGCGGATGGAAGCGCTGCCCGGAGCGTTTGCGCTGACCATCAGCGACCGTGCGCTGCTGGACGGCGGCATTGCGCTATGCCACGCGGAACTGGCGCTGCGCGGGGCACATCGGTGGGTGTACAGCGCGGCGCACGGGGGAATCGCGGCGGTGGCGCAGGGGAAGTTTTTCCCTTGACGGAATCCATCGGTGTGCGTGTTCTGGCTTGATTTTTCTATTGAGGTAACACCGCACAACTCGGCGGCGCGTCGGGCGATGTCTTTTCCGCCATCTGCGGCATGCAAATTTCTCGATTGATACGATTTCCAGCTTCGCCTGCGCCATCTGCTTGCGCCTTTTCCGCTCTGTCGTCCGGTCGTTCCATTTAGCGTAGCGCTGCTACGCTGCATTCCACTCCCGTTAGCCAGAACGAAAAATTCGCGGCGCATCTTGGCGCATTCTTATCTGGAAATCGTATTCCCCCCAGTAAACCTTCGAAATTTGCATTTGCATCTGACGAAAAATCCATTCGCCAGCCGACCACCTCATTTGTGCGGTGTTACCTTGAATTTTCCCCAAGCATTGCGAGTTCCGAAGTGGCGGGGGGGGAATAGGTCGTCCCTTCTGCGTCAAAAGTGCAATTCAAATTATGCCTGTAAGCGCGCAAAGATTTCCCGCAGTTCCGCGCGGGCATCATCATTGCGGTCAATGCACCGTTCAATCGCGCTCATTGCCGTTTCGCCTGTAATGTCCAGAATCGACTTCTCCTCGCCCCAGTAGAAGCGGAAGCCGTTCACGCTGTAGCTCGGTGCGGCATCGAAGCGGCGAGCGCAGTGAATCGCCTGCCGCAGCTGCAATTCCGCGTCGTTCATGCGCCCCATGCGCACCATTGCCCGTGCGGAATTGGTGTACAGAATTGTTTTCATCTTCCAAATATAACTGCCCGACGCGCTTTCCATGCCATCGAGCGCGCGGCAGAGCCACGATGCCAGCGCAATCGCGTCCTGCTGCCGACCGGAAGCTATCAGGCAGTTCATAGCGCCCGTCGCGGCATTGAACAGGCGAATCACGCTGACGACCAGCCCGCGCGAGAGCTTCGGCAGCGCATGGTCATAGCAGCCCAGTTCCGTCTGGCTGTTGGCAATGGCAATGTCATTCACTTCCGCGACATTGCCGTTTTCATAGCAGCGAATCGCCTCGTCATACTCATTCAGGTGCGCGTGATAATTGCCCATGAGCGACCAGATGGATTCGGGGCGGATATGCTTCTCCCGCTCCTGATCCTGATTGATCAGCACCATCGCGCGTTCAGCAAGCGAAAGCGCCCTGCGCAAATCCTCCGGGCGGTTCTGCTCCATGCCGGAATAACCATACGCCTGCGTCGCTTCATAGACGACATCGAAGCTGTTGGGATAGCGGCGGAGCGCTTCCCTCGATGCGCGCGTCGCTTCGGTGTGCTTCTTCTGCACAACCAGCTGACGGATTCGCGCGACCATGTCGCCCCGGCGGTGCGCCTGAACGGTGTAGCCCACAAGCGCATCCAGCGATACCTCGAAGAAGTCCGCCAGCGCTGTGAGTACCAGAATATCCGGCACGCTCTGCCCGTTCTCCCACTTCGACACGGCGGCGGCAGATACATTCATGGCTTCCGCCAGCTGTTCCTGCGTCATGCCCCGCTCCCGCCGAAGCGCACGAATCGTATCATTCAGCGTCATCGCCGCATTGCCCTCCAAAAATCATACTTATATAATGTCTACTGAATAACCATCCGTTTTTCACGCGATTGCAGAAGTCCGAGTAGC
>ENA-OUUV01000341-OUUV01000341.1-human-gut-metagenome-genome-assembly--contig:-NODE-341-length-31459-cov-5.108235_pt1 | contig 31459 bp, 29 predicted proteins | sample MGYA00237952_ERZ548838 | MGnify/ENA primary metagenome ERZ548838 (study PRJEB26490, sample SAMN05194705) | human gut metagenome | biome: terrestrial biome; feature: human-associated habitat; material... | reverse complement strand
GGGCTTGAGAGATTTAATTCATTAAAAAAAATATTGCAGTTAGATAGTAGATGTTTTGTTGATGAGGAAGTTGACGCAGATAATATTGAATATAAAATTTTTGAAGAAGATTGGGGAAAAATAAACAGTAAAATATATACTTTTTCATGCGAAGCACAGTTATGGATATACAAAGCACTTAGAAAAAAAAGAAATACAAATAAGCTGAATACTTTTATAAAAAATGCACATTTAAAAATGTATATTTATTATTATAAGATAATAGATAACATTAAAAATAAATGTGCATATGCAAAATTGTATTTATTTTTTAGAAAAAAGGATGATAATGTAGTATTATTTGGAGCAGGAGTATACGGAGAAAAGGCTGTACAGATATATGGAAAGAGAATAATATTCTTTATTGACAATTCAAAAAATAAAAAATGGTTAGATGGATATCCAGTTCTTTCTTTAGAAAAAGCATCAAGAATTATTGACAATGATATGCGTATAATTATTACAACATCCGTACCATATCAGAACGAAATAATGATGCAACTGAAGAAACATGGGTACACTAATATAGAGATGTTTAAGGATGCTATAAAATACTAAGTTTAGGATAAGGTGTGTGAGGAGTCTTTAAGTGGGAGAAAAATACATACTATTTGGAGCAGGCTATTATGCGACGGTTGCAATAAGCCTGCTCGGTAAAGAGAATATAGAATTTATTATGGATAATAACCGGGATAAAGCCGGAAGTTCTGTTGAGGGAATCGCTGTATATCCATATTGTGAAAAGAAAAGCCAATGTGGTCATTATACAATTGTGATTTCAGTATCCGACAGGTATTGTCCGCAGATAGAAGAGCAGCTGAAAACAGATGGATTCAAGAATTTTTTAACGGTTGGAAGGATACAGTCAGAGCAGACAAGAAAGAAAATAGAAGGCCGGTTTGATAACATATCTGTTTATAAAAAAGCGATAGGCTGGATTAAAAATAATTCTGTAGATGGTCAGGCAATAATATGTAATACAGGAAAGAGAAAGGGATATCCTGAGGTAACAGGTTACTACATACCAACGCTTATAAGGTGGGGGTACAGGGAACTGGCAGTGAATTATGCAGAGTGGCTTATAGGCATACAGAAAGCTGATGGCTCATGGTATGATACTGACGATGTATCACCATATATTTTTGATACGGCACAGATATTGAAAGGTCTTATAGCTGTACGGGAAATATATGATAGCAGAGAAAAGATTGATGAAGCAATTAAAAAAGGTATTGACTGGATTCTTGGCTGTATGACAGATGAAGGAAGGCTTGTAACGCCAGATACAGCCTGCTGGGGAAGTGATGACAATACATGTTCGGAACTTATACATATGTACTGTCTCAGTCCTATAGCTGATGCTGGGAGAATATTTGGCAGAACTGACTATATTGAAAAAGCTGAAAAAATACTCAAGTATTATAAAGATAACTACTATGACAAGATAATGAATTTCAGCCTTTTGTCACATTTTTATGCATATGTTATGGAAGCTCTTATTGATATGGGTGAAACAGATATGGCTGTAGAAGCAATGGCAAAGATTGCGGATATTCAAAAAGCATCAGGCGCAGTCCCGGCATACAAAAATGTCGACTGGGTATGTTCTACAGGTTTGTTTCAATTTGCGCTTGTCTGGTTCAGAATTGGCGACACAGAGCATGGAAACAAAGCTTTTGAATATGCGTGCAGACTGCAGAATGAGTCAGGGGGATGGTATGGCAGTTATCTGTCAGAGGATAATTGCAATGAGCAGAATGACTACTTCCCGGGAGCAGAGATTAGCTGGGCGGTTAAATATTTTCTTGATGCATTATATTATAAGGATGTTGCAGAATTCAATGAGCAGGCATCAGATTTTATAGAGACTATATCCAAGGAAGACGAAAGGTATACTGTAGTACGTGATATTGTAGCTTGCAATGGAGAAGGAATTAGGATACTTGACGTCGGATGTGGAAAAGGAAGATATATATAAAATCTTCTGGAGGATTTTCCAGATAATAAATATGCAGGCGTTGATATTTCAAAAAATGTAATGAAATGGCTTGATGGAAGTTGTGCTGAATGCAAAGAAGGCACGCTTACATGCATACCATATGATGATAATACATTTGCAGTAACATATACTTGTGAAGCCTTGGAACACGCAATTGATATTGAAAATGCAGTTAAAGAAATGGTGCGTGTTACAAAATCTAATGGATATGTGGTAATAATAGACAAAAATAAAGCAAGTTATGGAATGCTTGAAATTGGCGACTGGGAGCAATGGCCGGATGAGTCAGAACTCAGATGCATTATGGAAAAATATTGTACAAGTGTAGAGGTAAAGCATGGACTGGCATATGAGAATATGCTTAGTCACGATTTGTTTTCAGCATGGATAGGAATTGTAAAATAATGAAAGTTATGGCGGTGTTTGGAACCAGACCTGAAGCAATTAAGATGTGTCCGGTAATCCGGGAATTGAAAAGACAACCGAATATCAGCTGCAAGGTGTGTCTCACAGGACAGCATGAAGAGATGCTTAATCAGGTTATGGAAAGTTTTCATATTAATGCTGATTATAATCTGCATGTTATGACACAGGGGCAGACACTTGCACTGGTTTCTGGGAAAATAATGGAAAAGCTCACACGTGTGTATAATACAGAAAGACCGGATATTGTGCTTGTGCATGGAGATACTACAAGCTCATATATAGCTGCACTATGCGCATTTTATCTTCATATACCTGTAGGACATGTTGAGGCAGGACTGAGAACATATAATATGCAGTCACCATTTCCAGAGGAGTTTAACCGAAGAAGCATAGACCTTATTGCTGAAATCTATTTTGCACCGACTGAACTGGCAAAGAAGAATCTTCTGGCAGAAAATGTTGACGAGCAGAAGATATTTGTAACAGGCAATACGGCAATTGATGCACTGGGGATGACGATAAAGGAAAGTTACAGCAATGAAGACCTTGAGTGGGCGTCAGGCAGCAGGATGCTTCTTATGACAGCACACAGACGCGAGAATATCGGTGAACCGATGGTGAGGATGTTTGGTGCGGTCCGCAAGATAGTTGATGAGTATAAAGATGTTAAAGTGATATATCCTGTGCATAAAAATCCGGAAGTCCGTAAAATTGCAGATGATGTATTAGGCGGCTGTGAACGAATCAGAATGATTGAACCGCTTGATGTTATTGATTTTCATAATTATATGAAGCACAGCTATCTTATATTGACAGACAGCGGAGGAATACAGGAAGAAGCACCATCATTAGGAATACCGGTGCTTGTCATGCGTGATGCAACAGAGCGTCCTGAAGGAGTTGAAGCAGGAACACTTAAGATAGTCGGTACAAAAGAAAAATCAATAAAAAATGCAGTGCAGAAGTTACTTGATGATAAATCCGAATATGACAAGATGAGTAATGCTGTTAATCCGTATGGGGACGGTCATGCTTCTGAAAGAATAGTAAGAATATTAACTGAAAGATTTGGAGACTGATAATGCCTAAAGTATCAATTGTGCTTCCTACATACAACGGAGAAAAGTATATAAAAGAATCTATAGAAAGTATATTGAGCCAGACGCTGACAGATTGGGAGCTGATTATTGTTAATGACTGTTCTAAAGATACAACAGCATCAATAATATCAGAATATGCGTCTGAGGATGACCGAATAAAGATAATTACAAATGAACAGAATCAGAAGCTCCCGGAGTCACTGAACATCGGTTTCAGACAGGCCTGTGGGGAATATCTTACATGGACATCAGACGATAATATGTACAAACCGCAGGCACTTAAGACTATGGCAGATTATCTGGACAGTAATCAGGAATGTCCTATGGTGTGCACGAATATGCACATAGTTAATTCAGATGGGCAATATATGTATGATAAATGCCAATTCAGCATTGAACAGATGTTTTGCAGCAATTGCGTCGGTGCATGTTTCTTATATAGACATAGTATACTGAAAACTGTTGGGGAATATGATAAAAAACGATTTTTGGTAGAAGACTATGATTATTGGTTGAGAATACTTTTTGCGTATGGAAGAATTGATTTTATAAATGAAGCCTTATATAGATATCGTGTGCATGAAAACAGTCTTTCAGAAAAGAGGGAAGATGATATTATAACGGAACTGCTTAATCTTAGAAAAGACTACATCGATGAGTTGATAAGCAATTTGCAAAATAGGAAAGATTTGTTATGCAGAATTTATTTTGAGTTTAAATTTAAAAACAGGTTAGACAATGCAATAAGCAATAAACTGCTTAAAACAGTTCCTGAACTTAATAAAATATGTTATGAAGAGCCTGAATCACATATTATAGTATATGGTGCAGGTAATTATGGAAGAAATGCGTATGAAAAATATCATGACATAATTGATTTTTATGCTGATAAAAATGAAAATATTGTTGGCAAAGCAATAAATGATATTCCTATAATCTCTACTAAAGACATGATAAACAACAGAAAAGACAGAGATATAATGATTGCAGCAGGGCCGGAAAAAATATATGACTTTGTGCAATATTTGATTAGTAACAAGATCAACAGAATTTATATTTTTTACCCTAATTAACAGACATGGAGTTTTTATGAGAAAAATAATACTTTTCGGAAGTGGACACCTTGGAAAAGAAGCGTTAAGACTGCTTGGCAATAATAATGTTGCTTTTTTTTGTGATAATAATCAGAGCGGAAGATTTATCGAAGGAAAGAAAGTGATTTCATATAGCGAGCTCCTTAAAATTCATAATGATTATATTATTGTAGTAAGTGTTAATGAGCACAACACGGATAGTATAATAACGCAATTGGAAGAATCAGGAATAGAAAAATATGTACCATATCTTGGCATAAAAGGCAAGCACACAATTCTTTGGAATATGAAGAATGTGCTCGAATTTTTCGATAATCCTGAGAATATCTATAAAGCTCAGAAAAATTATTATAAATACAAATTTGAACAAGAAAGCAATTAGAATATTTGAAGGCACATAGTGATATTACGAGACTGCGGCCTGCAGATGGGGAACTCAGAGTTCATCAGCTTGAACTTATGGATTTTGTAACCGAATTTATGTGTTATACGGAAAAATTAGATATTCATCCATTTCTTTTAGGAGGAAATCTTATAGGTGAATACAGACATAAGGGATTTATACCATGGGATGATGATTTTGATTTCGGTTTAATGCGTGAAGATTACTACAAGTTGAGAGATTTCTTTATAAATAGAAAACGTGGGTTTTATTGTGAAATCCCATACAAAGAACAGAATGGCACAAACAGACATAAATATATGCTTGAACTTGAAAAAATATATCCTAATGAATATATAATGGATATAGATGTAGGGAAAATAGCTGTTTTTAAAGGCAATGGCAAAAAAAGACGCCTTTGGATTGATTTTTTTGTATATGATTTTTGGAATGAAAAGTATGAATTTGATGAATATAAACAATATATTCTTGATATTGAAGATAAAGTAAGTGATATGGAGTATACAAAGGACATAGTTAATTTTCTGGATAATGAGATAAGGACAAACTCTAACATATCTTATAAATGCACATCACATTTTTATCCTGGAATAGACAATGATGAAGCATATACCCGGAGTGTATTCAATAGGGCTGAAAAATGGGTGAATGCAAAAGAATTGTTTCCACTAAAAGAAGTACAATTTGAAGGAAGAACATTCTTAGCACCAAATAATGAGAAAGAACTTCTCCGGTTTGAATATGGTGACTATATGAACTACCCTGATGATTTTGGCTCTGAAAAACACAGTGGACTTGGGGATTATCTGTTTGAGTAGGTGGATATGAAAAAACTATATTTATATGGCAGTGGCAACAGATGCAGAATTTTATTGGATTTACTCACTGATTCAGACTACAGGATTTGCGGAATAGTAGACAGTAACAGAAGCAGATGGGGAGAGACTGTTGGGGAAATATGCATTGGCTCACCGGATGAGCTGCTTAATGCCGGACAGGATTCTTATGTATGTGTAACTTTCTATAGTTCACTTCCTGTTGAACCTGTCTGGAAGAAGCTTGAGGAGCAATATGGGATCACATCAGACAGGCAGTTATCTTTTCATGATGTAATTTTCGATATGTATACCGGAAAAAATCTTACAGATAATGTCATTATAAAGGATACTGCATATAAAGACAGACATATTTTTCTGGATGCATCTTGGGGACTCGGACTTGGTGGAGTAGAATCGTGGATTAGGGATATTGCAGGATATTTTGACGAATATGGAATCCACAATTATGCAATACTGACTAATCCTGATGCCGGGAATATTGATGAAAATACAAAAAGTCACTGCGTCAGCTTTTACTATGAGCGTACAATGGATTTTTCACTCGAATATATAAATAAGGGAATAGAATTTATATGTGAGAATATTCCTGCAACATATATATTTTCCCGCGTTAATGAGCTTATGCTTGCAGCATGCATTGTAAAGATGAAATATCCGGACAGACTTACAATTATAATGGCTGACCATGGTTCAACCGATGGTATGTACAGGGATATTTTGAGTTACAAAGATGCAATAGACAAATATGTATGTGTAAGTAATGGCATAAGGCAGCGGTTGAATGAGTACGGAATCAGCCCTGAAAAAACATATGTGATGACTGCTCCCATAAAATACCAACACAGCTTAGACCGGACATATTCTCTTAACACGGACAGACCGATCAGTATCGGTTATGCAGGAAGGCTTGAAAAATTTGAAAAAAGAATGGATATTCTTATACAACTGATAAAAGAACTTGAGAGCAGGCATGTTAATTATGTTATGGATATAGCGGGGGAAGGTACGTACAGGCAAAATATAGTTGATGTCATCGGGAATATGGGATTGCATGACAAGGTAAGACTTGTGGGGGTTATTCCAAGGTATAATATGAATGAATTCTGGCAGAAGCACGATATTGCAATAAATGTATCGGACAATGAAGGAAGACCGATTGCCAATATGGAAGCTATGCTTAATGGTGCTGTTCCGGTAGTTACAAAAACAGTAGGAATACTTGATGATGTAATTGACGGACAGAACGGATTTGTTGTGCCCATATGTGATTATAAATGTATGGCAGACAGAATACAGAAACTCGATAATTGTCGTGATGAACTTGAGATTATGGGAAAAAAGGCAAGGGCTGAAATGATTTCTAAAATGAGCACTGATGATTATATATGTTTATGGAAAAAGGTAATGTATCAATAGTGTGCAGGATATAAGGTGGTGTATGAATGCTTAAGCTGTTTGGATATAATCTGGAACAGATTGCAGAATATATAAGTTCTAATAATTACAAAATAGCCATATACGGAGCCGGCATGATAGGGCGGACAATAATGCCAGACTATCTGATGAGACATGGATTAGATGAAAACCTGTTGTTCTATGTGGACGCGGATACAAGAAAGCAAAAGCAGAAAGTTATTGTTGGATTGCGCCAATACAATATCTGTGCTCCTGAGGTGCTTAATAATATCGGACACGATACAATTCTTCTTATTACGAACAGTAATTACAGCCCGGTGCTTCACACACTTGATGCAATGGAGTCACTTGATGGAATCAAAGCTGTGATAGTGCCTGTTATAATGGCAGAGGGAGTTAAAGACAGGGCGGCAGCTGGGGGCGGAAAAGATGTAATAAGAGATTACACTGATGAGCTTATTCCAAAAGTTATTAATTACTGCTGGTTTTCGGGCAGAAAGATGCCTGATTATCTCAAAAGATGCATTGACAGCTGGAGCAGGATATGCCCTGATTATGAGATAAAGCGCTGGGATGAGAGTAATTATGATGTTAATAAGAATGAATATATGAGACAGGCATGTGAAGAAGGCAGGTGGGGATTTGTGCCGGACTATGCGAGGCTTGATATACTTTATAATTATGGCGGATTTTATATTGATACAGATGTAGAATTGCTTAAGCCATTAGAACCGTTAAGAAGGCAGGGCGCGTTCTGCGGTGTAGAAAAATGGGGCAATGTTAATATGGGAGGATGCAGCGGTGCAATCCCACACCATCGAATGATTAAGAAGCTGCTTAAGTATCGTGAAGAAGCAGTGTTCAGATATGAAGATGGCTCACTGAATCCGGATACGTGCGGAGTATATGAGACAGCTCCATTTATTGCAATGGGAATGTCTGCAGATAATACATGTCAGAGAATCAACGAAATGACGGTGTTTTCATCAGAATATTTTCATCCTTATGATTATATGAGTGGTGAAAATGTCATTACGGAAAATACATTTTCGATACACCACTTTAATGGGGGGTGGCTTGATGACAGCCAGAAAGACGCCAGAAGCAGAACATTGGAAGAGTACATGGCAATATTGGACAGAATGGAACTAATGTAATGAAAAATCCTAAAATATCAGTAATAATTCCTGTTTATAATATGGAATCATACCTTGACAAATGTATACAGAGTGTCATGGGACAGACATATGTTAATATTGAAATAATACTTGTCAATGATGGTTCTACTGATAACAGTCTGGATATATGCAGAAAATATCATCAATGCGATGATCGTATAATAATTGTAGACCAGAAAAACAAAGGGCTGGTTGCTGCAAGAAAATCCGGAATAATTAACTCTACAGGTGATTATGTGGCATTTGTTGATGCGGATGACTGGATTGAAGCCGATACATACGAAAAACTGATGAATGAATCTGACAATGAGGATGTGATTGTATTTGGGCTTGTGGAAGATTATGATACATGCAGTGTGAAAAAGACCAGTAATTACAGAGAGGGAGTATACGATACTGAGGCAATAAACAGTACTATAATTCCTGATATTTTTGATACTGAAATGTTTTTTCAGTTCAATATGATTCCAAATCTGGTATGTAAGATTGTCAAAAGGCAATTAATGAACAGTGTAATACCTTATGTGAGTAATGACGTTACAATGGGTGAAGATGTTGATTTTACATGCCAGCTTATAACAAGAGCTATATCGGTTAACATAATGGCTTCAACACCATATCATTATGTCCAGAGGCAGTCGTCAATGGTACGCTCATGTACTGCAGAATCATCTTTATATTCTTTATATAAGGATTTGCGAGATGTTAATGTTCCACAAGGATTGGAAGAAAGATGGAATATGCAGATTTGTGCATATATGTCGTTTGTTTTGCAGCTCAAGTGCATGGAGTTATATGTAGAAAAGAGTTCTTTTTTTAACAGATTCAGGAACAGCTCGGTGATAATATACGGAGCAGGGAATTATGGCAGATCAGTAAGTACTTCCATGAAAAACAGATTAGGTGTACATATTGAAGCTGTTGCGGATCGTGATTGGAGTAACAGAATAAAATCATTCGCGGATATCGCACCTGTAATTGCTCCAAAAGACATAGCAGAAAAAAGATTCGAATATATATATATAGCGATTCTCAATGAAAGAGTCTGTGAATCTGTAAAAGGAATGCTGATGGCACAGGGAATAAGCCCTGACAGGATAATATACTACAGTATGTCAGACATAGATGCCGGTGAGATTATGGATATAATTGAGGAACTTAAATGATGAGAAAAATAATACTTTTCGGTACGGGCAAATATGGATTGGAGGCACTGGACTATTTCGGAAGTGATAATGTGGTCTTTTTTGCAGATAACAACGTAAATATACACGGAAGCTTCATAAGCGGCATAGAGGTTTCTGCAGGGCAGACAGCGCATGGAACCGGAAGGCATTATATTCAGTATAGGCATTTTGATAATCCGGTATACATATCAGACGTATTTTCGGCAAATCAGGTTAGTAATAAGGCCGGCCCGGTAATTATCGAAAAATATAAAATGCAGGATGTTGAGGAATATTTTAGAGTTATAGAAGAATTAGAAGAAAAGGAAATTACTTATTATGTATACACATGATGAACGTGAAGTGGCAGACATATTAGCCGGCATCTATTCACTGCCTCCGGAAGAGATTGAAATCAGTGATATATCTGTTATGAAGAAAGGAATGACAAACCGCTCATATATATACAGATACAAAGATTCAAGATATATTCTTAGAATACCGGGAGAGGGGACGGAAAAGCTTATAGACAGAGAGCAGGAATATAATTCATATAGAGCAATTGAAAGAATTAACATCTGTGATAATCCTGTATATATAAATCCGCACACAGGTTATAAAATCACACAATATATAGAAAATGCCAGAACATGCAGTCCTTATGACAGTGGTGATATTAAGAGGTGCATGGGAGTGTTAAGACGGCTCCACAATATGAAAATATCTGTTCCGCACACATTTGACATATTTGGAAATATTGAATTTTATGAGAAGCTCTGGGGTGACAATAAATCAATATATCCTGATTACGGAAGTACGAAAGACAATGTATACAGATTGAAAATGTTTATAGAAGCTAATGCAGACGAGTATGTATTTACGCATATTGATGCTGTTCCGGACAATTTCCTGATATATACCGGTGAAGACGGAAATGAACATATACAGCTTACGGACTGGGAATACGCAGGAATGCAGGATCCGTATGTTGATATTGCAATGTTCTGCCTGTATAGTGATTATGATAAAGAACAGATTGATAATATTATAGATATATATTTTGAAGGACGCTGTAGTGACAACATAAGGGCAAGAATATACTGTTACATATCGGCAGGAGGTCTGCTGTGGTCGGATTGGTGCGAATACAAGAGGCATTGCGGAGTTGGATTTGGTGAATATGCAAGGCAACAGTACAGATATGCAAAAGAGTATTACAGATATGCGGAAAGTCTGATAAAAACGCTTAAAGACTAATAAGAGGGGATAATATAATGTATAAGGTTGATAATGCAGTAATAATGGCAGCCGGGACATCAAGCAGGTTTGTGCCTCTGTCATATGAACGGCATAAAGCTCTGACAGAGGTAAAGGGAGAAATACTTATTGAGAGACAGCTCCGGCAACTGCTTGCAATGGATATTAATGATATATATATTGTGACAGGATACAAAGCAGGGGAATTTGAATATCTTAAAGATAAGTTCGGTGTAAAGCTTATCAGCAACAGGGAGTATAATGCGAGAAATAATAATTCAAGCATATATGCCGCAAGAGATGTAATTAATAATACATATATATGTTCGTCAGATAATTATTTCGCGGATAATCCATTTTCCGCATATGAGAACGGCGCTTATTATGCAGTATTATATTCAGAAGGATACACAGATGAGTGGTGTGTCCGGACTGACAGCAATGATTACATAACTAATGTTACAATAGGCGGCAGTGATTCCTGGTATATGCTTGGACATACCTTCTGGGATGAAAGGTTCAGCAGCAGATTTATAGACATACTGACCGGTAATTATAATAATCCTTCAACGGCAGACATGCTATGGGAGAATATATATATAGACAATATAGACAAACTGCCGATGCAGGCGAGAAAATATCCGGGTAACAGTATATATGAGTTTGACTCGCTGGATGATTTGAGAAAGTTCGACTCTGATTATGTGAATGATACAAAGTCGGCAATAATTAAGCATATTGCAGCTGTACTTGATGTCAGGGAAGCTGATATAGGCAGGATATATCCTGTTAAGAACAAAAATGAGGCATCAGGATTTGAATTTACTGCAGACGGCAGAGAATATATTTATATGTTTGATTCAATGCAATTAAAAGAAAAAAATTGAAATATTGAGGGGAAAAAGAATGAAAAAGTCAAAAGATATAGATTGGGGTATAACGGTTGTTCCATTTCTGTCTGTTATAGCTTTATGTATATTATTTTTTATCTGTCCGGAAGAATCAAAGTCTGTACTGGACAGTATAAGGTATTTATTTGGTGACAGATTTGGCTCATTTTATATTGTGCTTGGATTTGGAATGTTCATAATGTCAATTTTTATTGCGTTTTCAAAGTATGGAGATATTGTACTTGGAAGTCCTGATGACGAACCACAACATTCCTTTTTTTCATGGGGTGCAATGATGTTTACATGCGGGCTTGCAGCTGATATTCTTTTTTATTCATTTTCGGAATGGATAATGTATGCATCAGATCCGCACATTGAACGGATGGGAGGAATGCAGAAGTGGGCAGGAGTGTATCCGATGTTTCACTGGAGCTTCATTCCGTGGTCTTTTTATCTTGTGCTTGCGGTTGCATTTGGTTTTATGATTCATGTGAGAAAAAGGAACAGACAAAGATATTCGGAGGCGTGCAGACCGGTACTTGGAAGGCATACAGATGGAATTGCCGGAAGAATAATAGATCTGCTTGCGGTTTTTTCTTTGATTGCCGGTACAGCTACAACTTTCAGCATAGCAACGCCGCTTATGGCAGAGCTGATATGCCGGATTTTTGATGCACACATAAGCAGGACATTGATAAATATAATAATATTGCTTGTAACATGTGCTGTATATACATATTCGCTGCTGCACGGAATTAAAGGTATAAAAATATTGGCGAAGTCCTGCATGTATCTGTTTTTCGGACTGCTTGTTTATGTTTTATTGGCGGGCGGTGAGACGAGATATATTATAGAGACAGGGATAGAGTCATTTGGTACAATGATACAGAATTTCACAGGTCTGGCAACATACACAGATCCATTGAGAACATCATCTTTTCCACAGAGCTGGACGATATATTATTGGGCTTACTGGATGGTATGGTGTGTTGCTGCACCTTTCTTTATAGGAAGTATATCAAAGGGAAGAACAATCAGGCAGACAATTATTGGAGGATACATATTCGGAGCAAGTTCAACAGTGGCAAGCTTTGTAGTATTGGGCAATTATTCTATGGGACTTCAGATGCAGAATATAAAAGATTTTGTGTCGGAGTTCTGCAATGGAGGGGATATATATTCTATTATAGTCTCAATCATAGAGACTATGCCTTGGGCGCAGTTTGTCATGATAATTGTTATTATAACAATGGTAGCATTCTATGCTACTTCATTTGATTCAATCGCACTCACTGCGGCAGGATACAGTTACAGAAGATTGGAATGCGGACAAAAGCCGGCATGGTATATACAGCTTATGTGGTGTATTTTGCTTATAATGCTCCCGATTGCATTATTGTTTGCAGAGAGTTCGATGGGCAATCTTCAGTCGGTGAGCATAATAGCAGCATTTCCGGTAGGCATCGTAATTATAATTATAGTATCAGCTTTCTTAAAGGATGCAAAGGAATATATGTCAGGACGCTGACCGGACATTAAAAAATATCATCCCCCGGTAAATCTGTGCTATAATACCACTATAATAAACAGAATCGAGATAACCATATGCAATTTGAATTAACAGCATCCATGATGTGCGCTGATTACGGGCATCTGGAAAAAGAAATAAGAGAACTGGAGATGGGCGGCATAGACTCATTTCATATAGATATTATGGATGGACGATATGTGCCTAATTTTGCAATGTCACTTAATGATATGAGATACATAGCGGGGGCAACGGACAAGCCTTTGGATGTGCACCTTATGATTGAACATCCTAATACACACATAGGGCTGTTTCTTAAGAATCTGCGCAGGGGAGATACGGTGTACATCCATCCTGAAGCAGAATATCATCCTTCAACGACGTTGCAGACAATTATCGATGCAGGAATGATTCCGGGAATAGCAATTAATCCAGGAACGTCAGTTGAGACGGTGTTTGAGATGCTGCGTATTGTAAAAAAGGTACTTGTTATGTCCGTCAATCCGGGGAATGCAGGTCAGATGTATCTGCCGTATGTAGGGCATAAGATAGACAAACTCCTTTCCTTAAAAGAAGACATGGATTTTGAGATGTACTGGGATGGAGCATGCAGCGCACAGAGAATTACAGAGTTTGCACCAAAAGGCATGAAAGGTTTTGTGCTCGGAACTACGCTGCTGTTTGGAAAAGACAGGCCATACAAAGATATAATAGAAGATATACGCAATCTAAGATTCAGGGGACAGTTATGAATATTGCACTTATATTATCGGGCGGACGTGGTCTGCGGCTTGGTGCGGATATACCAAAGCAGTATATAGAGGCTGGCGGACGTACAATTATTTCATACTGCATAGAAACGATTGCAGAAAGCAGTTATATAGATGCTGTTCAGATCGTTGCAGATGATATGTGGCATGACAGGATAAGAAAAGACATTGATTATTATGATGACAGTCATAAGTTCAGAGGATTCACAGAACCGGGACAGACACGTCAGCTTTCAATATTCAATGGACTTGAAAGCATACGAAAGTATGCAGATGACTCGGATGTTGTATTTATTCACGATGCAGCAAGACCGTGCCTGAGTGGTGAACTTATAGAAAGCTGTGTGAGCAGACTTACAGGCGGCAATAATAATGAAGCAGCGGAATATGACGGAGTGCTTCCGGTTCTGCCAATGAAGGATACCATATACATGAGTAATGATGGAATGCATGTGGATTCACTGCTTGACAGAAGTACACTTTTTGCAGGGCAGGCACCGGAACTGTTCAGATTAGGCAGATATTATGAAGCCAATAAAGCACTGCTGCCTGACAGAATATATTCGATAAATGGTTCCACGGAGCCGGCTGTTATTGCCGGAATGAATATAGCAGTGATTCCGGGAGATGAGAACAACTATAAGATTACAACTAATGCAGATCTTGAAAGATTTATAACAGCAATTAACGCGGGTAAGAACGGAGATTAGTATGAAAGCATGGGTGCTTCATGATACGGATGACATAAGATATGAGGATGTGGATATGCCACGGCTAAGAGACGGAGAGGTGCTTGTTAAAGTTATGGCAGCGGGAATATGCGGTTCGGATATTCCACGTATATATAAGACCGGTGCACATAGTATGCCGCTTATTCCGGGACATGAATTTGCCGGACGCGTTATTGCTGTGGATAATGGCAGTAATTCTGATTATTGTAATTCTGCGGGAGATGATGGCACGTGGCTTAATAAAAGAGTAGGAATATTCCCTCTTATTCCATGCAGGCAGTGTGTGGCATGCAGAAAAGGAATGTATGAGATGTGCCGCAATTACAGTTATCTTGGCTCAAGATGTAATGGCGGTTTTGCTGAGTACGCGGCAGTTCCGGCAGCTAATCTTATAGAGCTTCCGGATAATGTTTCTTATCAGGACGCAGCAATGCTTGAACCATCTGCAGTTGCATGTCATGCGATAAGGCGTGTGCTTTCCGGTAATGTGGAAGCAGCTGATGATGTAAGTATTGCCGTCTGCGGACTTGGAACTATTGGCATGCTTATTGTCATGCTTTTGAAAAGCAGCGGATATGACAATATATTTGTAATCGGAAATAAGTCATCACAGAAGGCTATGACAGCAAATCTTGATATTCCGGAAGATAATTTTTATGATATACGGGAAGGAATTTCAAGTGGATGTGATGCAGCTGAGTGGCTGATGGAAAAGACAGATGGCAGCGGAGTTGACGTCTTTTTTGAGTGTGTCGGTAAGAATGAGACAGTTAATTGGGCGGTTAATTCAGCAGCCTGTGGGGGAAGTATATGTTTTGTCGGCAATCCGTATTCAGATATGAATTTTGATAAGCAGACCTATTGGAAGATACTGCGCAATCAGCTTCATGTTACCGGAACATGGAATTCATCATTTACGGGTGGCGATGATGATGACTGGCATTATGTCCTTAAGAGTATCGGCAGTGGCAGTATCATGCCATCTAAGCTGATAACGCACAGGTTCAGGATAAATGAACTTGAGAGCGGGCTTAGGATTATGCGTGACAAGTCAGAAGATTATATAAAGATTATGTCTGTTATGAATTAGGAGACGGAATGGATAGATTACCTATTGATTATTTCAGAGATGAGGTACGCAATGGCTTTTTCGTACCGACGGCCATAAAGCAGGCATGGGGCGCGCAGCTTAAGGTGCTTGATGTCATAGATTCGATATGCAGGAAACATAATATCACTTACTTTGCCGATTGGGGAACACTTCTTGGAACTGTAAGGCATGGCGGTTATGTGCCATGGGATGATGACATGGACATATGCATGAAGAGGGCAGACTATGAGAAGTTCAGGCGCGCAGCGGCGAAGGAACTTCCCGGTAATTACTGTCTGCATGATTATGCGCACAAGGAGGATCACTGGCTTTTCCTTGCAAGGGTAGTTAATAATACGCATATATCATATGAACAGAAGCATATGGATGAGTTCTATAATTTTCCATATATCGCGGGAATAGATATATTTGTGCTTGATTATCTGTACAGGGATGATAGGGATGAGCGCAGAAGATGCGATGAGGTAAAGCATATAATAGCAGTTGCGGATGCCATAGTTAATAATAAGATAAGTAAAGCCGCTGAGGATGCCAACCTTATGGAATTGGAGCGCCTGTATAATGTGAAGTTCAATAAAAATGATGACAGCAGACATCTTGGGATTGCACTGTACCATCTTGCAGAGACACAGATGGCAAGAGTACCGGAATATGAGTCAGACAGTCTTGGACAGATATTTCCATGGATACTTATAGGTAATAGGGGAAGGGATAAAAAGCTTTTTAAAAATATTATCAGGCTTCCGTTTGAGAATACAACAATGCCTGTTCCGGCTGATTACAACTATATGCTTAAGTCAAAGTACGAGCAGTATTTTGTGATAAGAAAAGTCTGGAATGGACATAAATATCCTTTTTTTGAGGCACAGCGCGAAAGTCTTCAGGCTGTTGCGGATTTTAAGCTTCCGGAATTTACATTTGATATAAAGAAACTTCGTAAAAACCGCCATGCCAGCTCATATAGGAATACTATGCAGGAGACGGTGCGTGAGGCAATGTCAGAGCTTTGCGGAATTGGTGAAGTGCCGGCAGATGCTTCGGTGCTCGTACAGTGCCAGCAGGCAGCAATTGATATTGGCAGCTACATAGAAAAAGTCAAAGGTGAAGATAATCATTCCGGCAGAATTGCGGTAGCTTCAATTGAGCAATATTGTGAGATGCTGTTCAGACTTTATAATGCCGTCACACAGCCTGATAATGCCGGCAGATGCGTAACTGAATTACAGGCTTACAAAGAATATGTGTCAGCGCTTGATGATATGAAGTCTGCGGTACAGAGTCAGATTATTGACAGAAAGCTTGTTGCATTTGTCACGGATAATCCACTAAGATGGCAGGAGCTTCAGCCTCTGTATGATTATTATAATAACATTGACAACACTGAAGCCGTTGTTATTCCACTTCCGGTGCTTGCCAAGAATCTGTATGGCGAGGTGGTTTCGGGGCGTGAAGAATGGAGCAATGACAGAAGAGAAGAATATCCTGACGGACTTAATACAGTGGCATGGGACAGTATTGATATGCATATGCTGAAGTTTGATACAATAATAATACAGAATCCATATGATGAATGGAATCCGTATATTACTGTGCCTGCAGCATTTTATTCAGCTAAGCTTATGCAATATACAGACTGTCTTACATATGTAATGCCATGCGGTGTTAATGATTTTACAGAGGCTGATGTTAACGACATGTACGGGCTTAAGTATAGTCTTGCGATGCCGGGGGCTGTATATGCAGACAGAATTATAGTTCATTCGGAAAAGATGAAGAAGCTGTATGCAGAGTATCTTGGAAATTTTGCGGCTGGTACTGATGAAGCTGAATGGTATCGGAAGCTTGTGTGTGATAATGAGCTGTATCAGGACACACAATCCGGAATTGAAGGAACACAGACAGCCGGCCGAAAGAGGCTGTTATACTGCATAGGTGAGAATGAATTTGCTGAAGGAGCAGGTTATGCGCTTGATAATATCAGCAAAAGAATCCGCACAATGGCGGGATATACAGATAAGATGGATATAATTGCATGCACTTATCCATACAGCATTGATGACTGGGATATATGCACCGGGGAACAAAAAGAGAAGTTCCGCAGAATCATTAATGACGCGGAACAATCGGGGAATATATCATTATGTGATTTCAGAAATGTTGATATAAGCAGTATGACAGCTTATTATGGCAGCCCGTCTCCACTTATATGCAGATTTACAGAGCAGCACAAACCGGTTATGATATCTGCGTCGGAGCGTATGTGATGATGGTAAGGATGGCGGTAAGATACAAAAATCGGAATATTGTTATTGGCCGGAGTGGAGTAGAAGATGAAAAAATTAGGAAAAATACTTACGGGTATAGTCTGGTTTATTTTTATATGTATAATAGGGCTGCTTGCAATACTCAGCATATTTAAAACGGCGTTCATTGCTGAGGGAGAAACTGTCACATTCAATAGCGGACACTGGTATATTCATATTGTTGTACTTGCAGTGCTGATTTTCATTATGAAAATTCATATTAAGATTCAGACAGGAAAGCATGAAGCCGGAAAAGAAGCAGAAACTCAAAAGGCACATCCACAGAAGTTATGGAAGGATGGTATGTTCTGGGCAGTAATTATAGTGGTTAACGCATGCATATCTGTTATCTGGATACTTGCAACACGGATGTATCCTGCAGCAGATCAGGAGACACTTGTTAATATAGCTGCTGATATGCGCAACGGAGTCTACAGCGCATGGCAACCAGGCGGATATATGTTCTTATATCCTTTCCAGAATGGAATACTGTTGATGATATATGCTATATCCCGCATATTTACCGGTAATACATATCTTGCGGCCCAGTTCGTTAACATACCGTTTTGTATTCTCGGAATTATAGCATCATCAATGTGTGTATATAAGCTTTTTAAGAGCAAAGACCTAATGAGAATTACTGCCATATTAATGACATTATGGTTACCATTTGCCATGTACAACACATTTATATATGGAACAGTACCGGGATTTGCACTTATGATGAGTGCTTATTGGATTGCATTATCATATTTTGAAAAAAGAGATGTGTGGAAGATTGTTGCAGCGTCGCTTCTTGCTGCATTATCAGTCATATTAAAGTCTAACTATAGTATAATGCTGATAGCCCTTATAATCCTTATAGCTATGGACATTATAAGAAGATGTAATATAAGAAGCATAGCATTTGTAATAATGCTTGTTGTTACACTTTCAGCAGGCAAATATACGTGCAATGGAATTACAGAGCATATAACAGGTACAGATACACCTGAAGGTGTGCCGAAGATAGCGTGGGCAGCAATGGGAATCAGCGGCGATTATGGCTGGTGGGATGGTTATAACATATATATATACGGAGTTAACAATTATGATTCGGAACTGGCAAAAAAAGGTTCGTGGGAAAGAATTGACTTGTGTATAGAGCAGTTTGTTAAAAAACCGTTATCGTTCGTCAGGTTTTTTGCGGGTAAAATAGTTTCAGAATGGTGTGAGCCCACGTTTCAGTCGGTGTCGATACAGAATTCAAGAAGTTCCTCAATTGAACAGTGCAGATTCGTGAAATCTTTCATGAGAGATGAAGGAATCATTTCACATATATACAGGTTTATTCTTGATATATTCCAGACGCTTGTATATACGGGTACATTTGCATGGCTGTGGTATGGCAGGAAAAATATCACTTTTGAACAGATGATATTGGGTATATGTCTTATTGGAGGTTTCCTGTTTCATATTGTCTGGGAAGCAAAAGGGCAGTATACAATGGTATATTTCCTGCTGATTATTCCATATGCGGTTGAGGGCTGGAGGCGCTTGACGCTGCATAACAATAATGCTATCATTAAAAAGTTAAGGCAATGAAACAAAAGACCTTAACACAGGTACGGTTTGAAGATACTGTATGTGCTGTAACAGCCGCGCATGGTTTGTGGATTGCCGGTATTGCAGTACTGACATGTATCGGAGATTAATAGGGAACCCGGTCGGAATCCGGGACAACCGCCATTACTGTATTTGGCGCAGAGTGCATACTGAAGAGTGCATCCTGCGGTCTGCTTGTCCATTGGCATGTATGTGCTGAGAAGGAAGCAGCGTAAACCATAAGTCAGGAGACCTGCCGTACGCCACGTATCAATCTGCGTGGAGAAGTGTAGAACACTTTCTTGGGCAATGGGAGAAAAGGAGAAAATTAAACATGAGAAGATTTAAGAAAATCGCAGCACTTGCACTTGCAGCAGTCATGACACTGTCACTTGCTGCCTGCGGCAATGCCGGCACTAACGTTTCCGATAATTCGGGAAACGTATCAGACGCAGCACAGTATAACGGTAAGCTTGAGTTCGACCATTCAATGGAGCTTACATATGCTAAGAATTTTTCTGTAGATTACTATAAGGGCGGCTATAAGCTTATTAAGGTTAAGGACCAGGGAGGCTTTCTGGTTGTACCTGAAGGAATGAATGTTCCGGCAGACCTTGATAAGGATACATATGTATTACAGCAGCCTGTCACTAAGATTCTTGTTTCATCAACACCGACAGTATCACTTATTAACGCAATCGGTGCTCTCGATGCAGTTTCACTTACAACTTATGACGTAGATACATGGTATATTGACAATGTTAAGAAGCAGATGAACGATGGAAAGCTTAAGTATGTCGGAGAATATACAAAGCCGGATTATGAGCTTATTACTGCTACAGGAACTAATTTTGCAATATTCTCAGCAATGCTTAAGGATGATGTCAAGGCACAGCTTGAGCAGCTCGGCATCAAGATTCTTGTAGACCAGGCATCATATGAGGATCATCCTCTTGCAAGAGTTGAGTGGATGAAGCTCTACGGCGCAATGTTTAATAAGGAAGCAGAGGCGGATAAGCTTTTTGCGGAGCAGGAAGCTCTTATTAAGAATATTGAGACAAAGCCTGCAACAGGCAAGACAGCAGTTATATTCTATATAACATCAAAGGGAGATTTCTATGTCCGCAATTCTGATGACTATATGGCTAAGATGATCAGTCTTGCAGGCGGAAAGTATATTATGGATGGCAAGGTAGGTGTAGGTAAGACAGGTACTACCAAGATGGAAGCAGAGAGCTTCTTTGACCTTGCAAAGGATGCGGATGAGATAATCTATGTATGGTCAACAGGCGGTAAGCCTTCAACACTTAATGACCTTCTTGCCAAGAATTCAGTACTTGCTGATATGAAGGCAGTTAAGGAAGGAAATGTATGGTGTACTACACCTGATTTCTTCCAGATATCCAATACAATCGGTAATATTATAAATGATATGAACAGCGTATTCAGCGCTGATGCTTCAGCAGATAAGTTTACATATCTTTATAAGCTCAAATAACAGGAGCAGATTACAGATGGAAAAAAAGAGAATTATCCGGTATGGAGCAGCTTTTATATCACTTGCGGTATTATTTGTAATTATACTTGTTGCAAGCATTAATACAGGCAGTGTCCATATATCGGTCATGGAAATAATCAATATCTTATTAAAAAGGACGGGAGAAGAAGCAGCGGCGTATTCCATTATATGGAAGATACGCCTGCCGCGTCTTCTTATGGCAGCAGTACTTGGGGGAGCTCTTGCATTATCGGGATATCTGATGCAGACATTTTTCAGAAATCCGATAGCAGGACCTTATGTACTTGGAATATCTTCAGGCGCCAAGATGGTTCTTGCGGTAGTAACTATAATATGGTCGGGACATATAGCCTCCATGCCGGTATCTCTTAATGTATTAACATCATTTGCAGGTTCAATGCTTTGCATGCTTTTTGTATTGTTCTTTGCGGGAAAGGTTAAGAGTATGGCAACGCTTCTCGTTGTGGGAGTAATGATTGGTAATATATGCAGTGCGGTTACGGATTTTATGATTAACTTTGCCAATGAGGCACAGATAGTTAATCTGACGCACTGGTCACTTGGAACATTCTCGGGTGCATCATGGACTAATCTTAAAGCAGCAACAGTATTAATACTCATAACATTCATACTTACTTTTCTTACGGCAAAGCCGATGTCCGCATATCAGCTCGGAGAGGACTATGCAAAGAGCATGGGGATTAATATAAAAATATTCAGGATAATACTTATCACACTTGCGAGTATGCTGTCAGCATGTGTTACCGCATTTGCAGGGCCGATAGCATTCGTTGGAATTGCAGTACCGCATATAACCAAGCTCCTTTTTGGAACGGCTAAGCCTATTGTGATGATTCCGGCAGTTACCATGTGCGGAAGTATATTCTGTATGGCGTGTGACCTTATTGCAAGAACAGCACTGGCTCCGTCAGAGCTGTCCATTGGAACGGTAACATCAGTCATAGGGGCACCTATAGTTATATGGCTTATGGTTGGCAGAAAACATGAAAGATAATATATTTTTAAAGATTGACGGTCTTGCGGCTGGCTATGGAAGAAAGCCGCTTATAGAGGACATTTCGTTAGAACTTGAGAAAGGGCAGATTCTTACACTTATAGGCCCTAACGGTTCAGGCAAATCAACAATTCTTAAGACGATAACAAGACAGCTTAAGGCAATTGACGGTATTGTGACAATAGACGGAAGTGACATATTCAGGATGCACTCGAAGGAGCTGGCAAGGCAGATGTCCGTTGTGCTGACACAGAGGATTGAGACAGAGCTTATGACCTGCCGTGACGTTGTTGCAATGGGACGATATCCTTATACGGATTATTTTGGCAGGCTGAGTGATGAGGATAACCGCATAGTGGAGAGTTCCCTGAAACGCGTTCATGCGCTTGAACTTGCAGATGTAAGCTTTAATGAGATAAGTGACGGGCAGAGACAGAGAATAATGCTTGCAAGAGCAATCTGCCAGCAGCCTGATGTGATGATCCTTGATGAACCTACATCATATCTTGACATAAGACATAAGGTCATTCTGCTTGATATATTAAGAAATATGTCACATGAGGATGGGATAACGGTTATAATGTCTCTTCATGAGATTGACCTTGCCGGAAAGATATCTGATATGCTGATGTGTGTTGATGAGAATCATAAGGTAAGACTTGGAACAGCAAGAGAGATATTTGCAAATGACACAATACAGAAGCTGTATGGAATTGAAGGTGGAAGCTATGATGCCGTTACAGGCGGAGTTGAACTTGCAAAGCCATGTGGCAGTCCGGATATACTCGTTATAGGAGGGAACGGAAGCGGAATCCCGGTGTACAGAAAGCTGCAGAGGAAAGGAATTCCGTTCTATGCGGGAGTTCTATATGAGAATGATATAGATTACAGGGTTGCAAAGGCTCTGGCGGCAGATGTGATATCACAGAAAGCATTTGTGCCTGTTAGTAAGAATACGGAAGAAAAAGCATATGAAGTTCTCAACCGGGTGTCGGCAGTAGTAGACTGCGGATGCGAGCATGGAGAATATGACAGGATTAATACTGAATTGCTTAAGGAGGCAGTGAGACTTGGCAAAAAGTATAATGATATCGGGAGCATCGAGCGGATGCGGTAAGACGACATTTACCTGTGCACTTCTTAAGATTTTTGAAGAGAAAGGAATTAAGACAGCTTCATTCAAATGTGGTCCCGATTATATAGACACGATGTTTCACAGTGCGGTTACAAAGCGTCCTTCATATAATCTCGATACATTTTTTATGAGTGATGAAGTGCTGTGTGATACATTTTACAGACACTCTGAAGACTGTGATATGGCTGTTATAGAGGGAGTAATGGGCTATTATGACGGCACAGGTGATGACGGGTTTGGCAGCAGTTCTTATGAGATAGCTGTAAAGACGGATACGCCTGTGCTTCTTATAGTGAACGGAGGCGGCTGTTCTGCATCAGTGCTTGCTGTAATGAAGGGCTTCATGGAGCTGGTCTGTGACAGCATGATTGCAGGCTTTATAATTAATAATGTCACTGAGATGACGTACAGATACATAAAAAAGCTTGCTGCAAAGTATTTTGGCAGGAATATGATTGCAGGATATATTCCTAAGCTTCCAAAGGAATGTCTGCTCTCATCAAGGCATCTGGGACTTGTCACGGCGGGTGAGATTGATAATATAGACGATATTATCAGTAAAACAGTGGATATTATACGGCCGTGCATTGACATTGACATGATAACGGATATGGCAGGAAGCATAAATAATCCTTATATGCCCGGTGATTCCGGCAGTTACGAAAAAGCTGCAGCCGGCGGAGGAACACATTCAAGTCACAGTGACAGCTCTGACGGGATGCCTGTCATAGCAATTGCAAGGGATGATGCATTCTGTTTTTATTATCAGGATAATCTTGAGATGCTTCAGTCACTCGGATGTACTGTTGAGTACTTCAGTCCGCTGGCTGACGAACCTGTGCCTGAGTATGCGTCAGGGCTTATAATCGGAGGAGGATATCCGGAGAATCATCTTGAGGCGCTTGCAGCCAATAAGATTACATCAGAATCTGTCAGAAAATGTATCGAAAGCGGAATGCCATGTATTGCAGAATGCGGAGGCTTTATGTACCTTGGCAGATGTATAGACGGGAAGAATATGACAGGACTTTTGGATGTGGAAAGCAGCAATACAGGCCATCTTGTAAGATTCGGCTATGTTACGGTGACAGCGGACAGGGATACGCTTCTTCTTAAAAAAGGTCAGAGTATTAAGGCGCATGAATTTCATTATTATGACAGCAGTGATAACGGAGCTGCATGCACAGCTTCAAAGACAAACGGAAGGTCATGGCAGTGCGTACATGCAGAAAATAATATATTTGCCGGATATCCGCACATGCATTTTGCCTCTAATATGGGGGCGGCAGAGAAGTTCGTACGCTCATGCGGGGAATATAAGCGTTTGAAAATGAGGTAATAGAGTAATATGTTGGAAAGTACATCAGGTGTACAGATATTAAAAAAATATACGGATGGCATAGAAGCAGCATCACCGGCTAAGGCATTGATGACAAAACAGCATCTTGACAGTATCGCCAAGCCTCTTAATTCGCTGGGACTTCTTGAAGATGTGCTTGTAGGGCTTGGTGCAGCAGGATGCCTTAAGCGCAGCTACAAAAAATGTGTTGCGGTAATGTGCGCAGACAACGGAGTGGTTGAGGAGGGCGTTACGCAGACGGACAGCAGCATAACGGCACTTGTGGCTAAGAATATGCTGTCGGGAATATCAAGTGTATGTACCATGGCAAAATGTAACGGCGTTGATGTATTCCCAATAGACGTAGGAATGCTTACCGAGATTGCCGGTGTCCGGGTGAGAAAGACACAGCGCGGCACCGGTAATATAAGAAAATGTCCGGCAATGACAAATGAGCAGGCTGTAAGCGCTGTGCTTGCAGGAATAGATACTGTAAGGGAATTGAAGGACAAAGGCTATGATATGATTGCTGCGGCAGAGATGGGAATTGGCAATACAACGACAACATCCGCAGTACTGTCTGTCATGCTTGATATTAAGCCTGAATCGGTAACCGGAAGAGGAGCCGGGCTTTCGGATACAGGGCTTGCCAATAAGATAAATGTGATAAAAGACGCAATATCGCTGAATAAACCTGACAGAAATGATGTACTTGATGTGCTCGCCAAGGTTGGCGGCTTTGATATTGCAGGAATGGCGGGATTGTTCATTGGCGGCGCATATTATAAGGTTCCTGTGATAATAGACGGTATAATTTCATCAGCGGCCGCACTGGCGGCAGTGCAGCTTGCACCGCTGTGCAGAGACTACATGATAGCGTCACATGTATCTGCCGAGCCTGCTGCCCAGGCAGTTATGGAAAAGCTTGAACTGAAACCGCTTCTTAATATAGGAATGGCACTTGGTGAGGGGACAGGTGCCGTGAGTATTATGCCTATTATTGATATGGCACTTGCAATGTATTATGATATGCCTACATTTGCAGAATTCGGCATGCAGGAATATAAGAAATTATGAGCAGACTTATTCTTGTATCAGGAGCCGGAGCAAGCGGCAAGAGTGAATATGCGGAAAAACTTGCAGTTGATATGCATGAGGACAGGCTTATATATGTGGCAACGATGAGTGCATATGATGATGAGAGCAGAAAGAAAATAGAAATACATAAAAAAAGGCGTATTAATACAGATTTTGAGACAATTGAGAAGCCATATGGCATAGAGGAGATTATTCCTTTTATAACACCGTATGACAGCAATAAGAAAAGTACAATACTTATCGAATGCATCTCGAATCTGCTTGCCAATGAGATGTATGGAAGGGCTGAGACAGGTGTAAAAGCCGTGATACATGACAGCGGCATGTCTCAATTACAATTGCAGCCGTCACAAAGGATAATTGACGGGATTACTGCAGTTGCGGACACACAGCTTGCGGATATTGTTGTTGTAACCAATGAAGTATTTGCAGACGGAATGGAATATGATGCATCAACAATGGAATACATACGTCAGCTTGGCCGGATTAACTGTGAGCTTGCAACAATGTCAGATACGGTTGTGGAAGTGGCGTGCGGCAGGCCTGTGGTATGGAAAGGGCAGTGAGGATGAGAATTATAAAAGGAATGCTTGCAGCATTTATGACATTTTCGAGAATACCCGTTGTGGGTGTCCGTATAGATAAAGAGGATATGAAATATTCAATGTGCTTTCTGCCTGTTATAGGGATAATCATTGGACTTATCCAGTGGTTGGCGGATGCGGCGTTCACCTGGCTTGGAGCAGGTGAACTGATGAGGGTGGCACTGATGACGGCAGTTCCGGTACTTGTAACGGGCGGAATCCATATGGACGGCTTCTGTGATACCACGGATGCGGTTTCTTCATACCAGACAAAGGAGCGTAAGCTTGAGATATTAAAAGATTCCAATGCGGGAGCATTTGCGGTTATATATGGCGTACTCTGGTTTGTGCTGTATGCAGGTGCGTTGTCAGAGATTCACACGCTTGTTGGGATATTTGCATGCACATATGTTATTTCAAGGGCAATGGCTGCAATGTCTGTAGTTAATTTCAGGGCTGCAAGGCAGGATGGAATGGGAGCCGGCGAACAAAAAAGCTCGTCAAAGCATGTAACCTCAGCCGTTATGATAATATGGCTGCTGTTAAGCGTTGGTGTAATGGCAAATATCAGCCCGCCGTGCGCTGTTGCGGTAATTGCTGCGGCAGTAACAGTGTTCTTTGTATACAGTTTCTGTATATGTGAGCAGTTCGGAGGCTTCACAGGGGATCTTGCAGGCTGGTATGTTCAGGTGTCGGAGCTTGTTATGGCGCTTGTTATTGCAGTCGCTGAACTGCTTATGAAGAAAGGATGCATTTAGATGATACTTGTTACCGGAGGAATGGCACAGGGCAAGCTTGATTATGCCATGAGCAGGCTTGGAGTTACGGATTATGATGACGGTGTTGTAGGTGACACGGACTGCATATACAATTTACAGAAAGCAGTTATGAATGAAGATTTTGACAGCAGACTGGACGAATACATTATGTTGCATCCTCACTGCGTTATAATATGTGATGAGATTGGTTCGGGAATTGTACCGTTAAGAAGAGAAGACAGAGAGTGGCGCGAGAAGACGGGACGTGTATGCTGTGAACTTGCAAATCAGGCAGATGCCGTATACAGAGTGTTCTGTGGAATAGGAATGCAGTTAAAATGATAATATATTTTATAAGACACGGTGCAACAGCAGGTAATCTCGAAAAGAGATATATCGGAAGAACTGATGAAGGACTATGCACGGAAGGAATAGAGAGACTGAAAGAGCTGCGGGAATTGGTGCCGGATATTCAGGCGGTATCTAATACAGCCGGCTGTAAAAGTGCAGAAGCTGTTTTTACATCACCGATGAAAAGATGTATTGAAACAGCGGATATATTATTTCCTGATAAGAAAAATATTATAATTGATGATTTCAGGGAATGTGATTTTGGTGATTTTGAGGGATATAATTATCAGGAGCTGAATGGTAATGCAGATTACCAGCGCTGGATTGATTCTGATGGGCAGATTGCATTTCCAAACGGTGAGTCACCGCAGGAGTTCAGACAGAGATGCATTAACGGCTTTATGCAGATGCTCCAAATAATATGCGGAACGTGTAAGATGAATGATGCGGCTTTGGACAAGGGCTGCGGACGGAATGGAATAAGTGCCGTCGCAGCAGTCGTACATGGCGGAACTATTATGAGTATTTTGGAAAAATACGAAAAGCATCATGAATATTACAGATGGCAGTGTGGCAACGGCAGCGGATATTCCGCTGTATATAAGGACGGAGTGCTTGAGGTCATTGACAGAATAGGTTTTTAGTTATGAGAGAATGGATAATTATGCAGATGCTGGCACTGCCGGCAGCATTTATACTTGATATGATATTTGGAGATCCGCACAGCAGGCTGCATCCGATATGCCTTATAGGAAATCTTATAGCAATGCTTGATTCTGCGCTCAATAAGGAGAATGTCAGCAGAAATAAAAAGATTGTGAGAGGCGCATTGACGGCGGTTACTGTTATTGTGATATCGACAGCGCTTCCGCTTATTATAGAGATTATATGCTTTAATATAAATATATGGCTTTTCTTTGCGGCTGAGTCGGCCATGGATTATTTTGTTATAGCAGCAAAGTCACTGAAGAAGGAAAGCATGTATGCAGCGCTATGGAAGCCGGTGATACAGAGGGCGCAAGACATGCGGTATCCATGATTGTAGGAAGAGATACGAAAGTGCTTGATAGAGAAGGAATAATTAAGGCGACAGTGGAGACTGTTGCGGAAAATTCGTCAGACGGAGTTATTGCTCCGATATTATATACGGCATTGTGCGGGGCTGCGGGAGGATTTTTCTATAAGGCTGTCAATACAATGGATTCAATGCTCGGCTATGTAAATGACAGATATGAGGCATTTGGCAAGGCGGCAGCACGGCTTGATGATGTCATGAATTACATTCCGTCAAGGCTGTCTGCACTGTTTATAATTGCAGCAGCTAAGTTTACAGGGCTTAATGCAGCAGGGGCATGGAAGATATTCAGGCGTGACAGAATGAAGCATGCAAGCCCTAATTCGGCTCAGACAGAGAGTGCATGCGCGGGAGCACTTGATGTCAGGCTTGCAGGCAATGCATGGTATGGCGGAGTGCTTCATGAAAAGCCTTATATCGGAGATAACATCCGTTCCATAGAGCCGGAGGACATCCGTAGAGCATGCCGTCTTATGTACGTTGCATCAGTACTAGCAATAGCAGTATTCACAACAGCCGCCGGCTTTCTTAAATCACTGCTGTTCTGATAATCTGCCACGTCACTTGTTGTAAATATATTACGCATCATCAGGAAAGGAGCCTCTTATGAAAAAAGCCAGACCAATAATGATTCAGGGTACAATGTCCAATGCCGGCAAGAGCATTTTGTGTACGGCATTATGCAGAATACTTGCACAGGACGGCTACAGCGTGGCACCGTTCAAATCACAGAACATGGCACTTAATTCATATATAACCAAAGATGGACTTGAGATGGGAAGAGCACAGGTGGCACAGGCTGAGGCCGCATATAAAAAGCCCTCTGCGGATATGAATCCGATACTTCTTAAGCCGACAACAGATGTTGGCTCGCAGGTAATTGTGAACGGGCGTGTGTACGGAAATATGAGAGCGTCAGAATATTTTGCGTGCAAAAAGCAGTTTATACCGGATATCATGGCTGCATATGATAGGCTCGCAGCAGAGAATGATTATATAGTAATTGAGGGTGCCGGAAGTCCGGCAGAGATTAATCTTAAAAAAGATGACATTGTAAATATGGGACTTGCAGCTATGACCAATGCACCGGTACTTCTTGTGGGAGATATTGACCGTGGAGGTGTGTTTGCACAGCTTTACGGCACGGTAGCGCTGCTTGAGCCTGATGAGCGTGACAGGATTAAGGGACTTATAATTAATAAGTTCAGGGGTGACCTTGCCATACTTGGAAGCGGAATCAGCCAGATAGAGGAGCTGACGGGGATAAAATGTGTCGGAGTTGTTCCATATTCACATGCTGATATTGATGATGAGGACAGCTTAAGTGAAAGGTTTGCTTCGCAGGAAAAGAAAGATATTGACATAGCAGTCATAAAGTTGCCGAGGATATCGAATTTTACTGATTTTATGACATTTGAGAGGTTTGCAGGTGTATCGGTAAGGTATGTTGATAAGACATCACAGCTTCGCAATCCTGATATAATAATAATACCGGGAACGAAAAGTACTATCCATGATATGCTGTGGATGCGTCAGAATGGGCTTGAGGCTGCTGTGAAAAAACATGCGTCGGCAGGCGGCATTACATTTGGAATATGCGGAGGTCTTCAGATACTCGGCAATACAATATCCGATGAGTGCGGTGCAGAGGACAGCAGATGTGAGACAATATCTGGAATGGGACTTATCCCTGTTGATACGGTATTTGCAAATGATAAGACGCAGATCCAGACAAGCGGTGTAATATCAGGACTTGGCGGAATGTATGAGAAGCTTAATTCAATCCCTTATAACGGATATGAGATACATATGGGAAGAAGCGGGCTGGCTAGTGCCGTAATACAGAATGGAAATGTGCTTGCAAGCTATATACACGGGATATTTGACAATGGGCTTGATGAAGCGCTGATTAATATTGCGGCACAGAGAAAAGGAATAAATATCAACATGGAGACATTTGACAGGGAAGCATACAGACAGGCACAGTATGACGGGCTTGCACAAGATGTAAGGCAGGCACTTGATATGGATTATATATACAGGATAATGAATTCAGGCATCAGGTGACGGCACACGGATAACAAATAGGGAATGCATAACGGATGCTGGAATATTTATTGGATTGGAGATTATATTAATGGCAGCAGATAACAGGAGTACCGGTCTTATACATATATACTGCGGAGACGGCAAAGGCAAAACCACCGCAGCTATGGGGCTTGCAGCAAGAGCTGCCGGGAGTGGTAAGACAGTGCTTATAACACAGTTTTTCAAGCCGGGCAATTCATCGGAATTAAAGACACTTGCCCTAAGCAGCAATATAGAAATCTTCTCTGAGGAGAAGCATTACGGAAGAGTATCCAATATGACAGAGGAAAAGCTTGCCGAAGCAAAGAGATATTACAGGACTTATTTTGAAAAAATAGTTCGGGAATCAGAGGATTTTGACGTACTTATCCTTGATGAGATAATATCAGCCGTTAATCATGATATAGTTTCACTTGCAAATGTGACGGATTTCATGGATAATAAAAAAGAGGGACTTGAGTTGGTGCTTACAGGAAGAAATCCTGACGGGGAGCTGGTAAGAAGAGCAGATTATGTGACGATGATGCAGAAGGTAAAGCATCCCTATGATATCGGAATCGCGGCGCGTAAGGGGATAGAATTTTAGCAGTATGCTGCGGAATGGAGATTAGTGTGAAAAATAAGATTTTTCACACACAAGATTTGTGCTTGCGCACAAACTAA